>Ga0206883_1027_pt1 | contig 34176 bp, 25 predicted proteins | sample Alteio_BWOrgCont_2_FD_152910 | JGI IMG/M metagenome (GOLD analysis project Ga0206883, IMG submission 152910) | Enriched cells from forest soil in Barre Woods Harvard Forest LTER site, Petersham, Massachusetts, United States -... | ecosystem: Environmental > Terrestrial > Soil > Temperate forest > O... | reverse complement strand
TTTATTTCAATGCATTGAAGAAAATACTGCGCTTGCGCTTTTAAAGGCTCATTAAAACCGATCTTGGGGATGGTGATGCTGCCCTCGCGGGAAAGCAATTGGAACTCCCCATAGGTTTCATAATACACGGAAGTCTTTTCAACATGCTTATCGTAAAGTTTAATGGGCCCTTCAGCGTCCAGGTCGTCCCATGCCACCATCTTCTGGCTTCCCACAACGGTAATTTGACGCACTTTCTTGGGGTCCAGCCAGCTGACGTGGACATTGACCATGATGTTGTCCGGATAATCAAGGGTCGCGAACCCCAAGTCTTCCAAATTGCCCCCCAGGCATTTATGCCCCCGTGCTGAAACAGAAATCGGGGCACTGTTAAAAAGAAAATTAAAAATAGAGATATCATGCGGGGCCAGGTCCCAAAGGGCATTGACGTCATAACGGAAAGGCCCCAGATTGGTACGCTCGGAATGGGCGTAATGGATCTTGCCCATTTCGCCTGATGAAATATATTCACGCAATTTGACGATACCTTGATTAAAAACAAAGATATGGCCTGTCATCAACAATTTCCCTACAGACCGGGCCAAATCTCCCAACTGCAGACATTCTTGGGGAAGCATCGCTAAAGGCTTTTCGCAAAGCACATGTTTGCCGGCCTGTAAGGCTTCCTGGGTAATATTAAAATGGAACTGGGTAGGTACCGCCACCACCACGGCGTCGATCGCAGGGTCCTTGAGGATATCTTTATAATCCTTGGTGGTCTTAATTTCAGGGAATTGGGACTGGATCGAAGACAAACGTTTCTCATCCAGATCCGCGCAGATCAATACGCGGGAATTAGCCAACTGGGAAAAAATACGGATATGATTGGGCCCCCAATGCCCGCAACCAATAACGCCGACTGAGATCATTTTTTTATTATACTGAAACTCTCTTAAAACCCAAAGTCTTTCTTTAGCGATTTAAAGATTGCTAAATACTTTATTTTTGCATTAGAATACCTCCCATGAAGGTCTTTAAAAATATTTTTCTTACCTGTTTGGTCCTGGTCGCAGCCTTCGATCTCTTAACGGCCTATGCCCAGGCCATCGCCCAACTCAGTGACCGTACAAGCATTCCTTTACACAGCTTGGGATTTCAATTTATGGGCTTGGAAGGTGTTTTTAAGGATGTTCGCCGTGTCGGTTATTATACGGATAAAGACCTTTCCAATACCCTGGCCATTGCCCAGTTCGAACAAGCCCAATACATGCTGGCCCCGACCGTTTTGGACCTTAATAATACCCAATACCATTGGGTGATCTTTGACTGCACAAGTCCGCAGGCGGCCTTGGATGCCATCAAACATTTAGGTTTAACTCCCGTAAAAATCAACCACGGCATCATTCTGGCCTTTAATCCAAATGGCGACTAATTGATGATCTATTTCTTGGGCATTCTTATCAGTTTAGCTTTAGGTTTCCTGTTCATACGCCTGCTGACAGCTGGACGCCTTAATCTCATCCTGCATATCTTTTTAGCCTTGGCACTGGGCTTAGGGATAAATGGTACTATCGCTTTCTATACTCACATCCTTTTTAATCAATTCGATCGCTTTATTCCCATCGGGATCATCGTGACAGGCATAGCTTATCTGTACTTCCTGAATAAGAAGAAAATATCCTTCCCCCCATTGACGCAAGCCCATCTATGGGGACTTGTGACCTTGGTACTTTTGGCCGTTCCTTTAGCTATCAGCGCCCATTATTACCCGTTAGGTGGATGGGATGCATGGTCTTGCTGGAGCCTGAAAGCAAAATTCATTTTCCTGGGACAGGAAAACTGGAAGGATGTGCTTTCCCCCGGCCTGTGGCGCAGCAATACACACTATCCCCTCCTTTGGCCCTTGATCAACGTGTGGTTTTGGGACCTGGGGGGCCGCTTTGATCAAGCAGTCCCCATGCTCAACAGTGTCGTTATTGCCCTGTTGACCGCCGGTATCTTGCTTTTTGGACTTTGGGAATTGACCGGCAAGCTGCCGGTTTCCATTTTGGCTGCTGTGCTTGTGACAGCCCTTCCTTTTGGTGTAACATTATACACCAGCCAATACAGCGATAGCCTCCTGGGACTTTTCTTGTTGTCAGCCTTTATCTGTTTGCTGTTGGCAGAAAAATATAATCTGCCGACATTAAAAATATTAAGCATGCTTTTCTTAGGATTGATGAGTTTTACCAAGAATGAGGGATTGATCGCTGCCGGTATCGCGGCTTTACTTATATGGTGGCAAGAACGCTCCCGCAAAAAAGAATTGAAGGGCCTCATTGGCGCATTTATCATCGCTGCCTTGCCCACCATTATCTTCACGCTTTTCATGGCCCCCCCCAATGAAGCTTTCATCAATGGGCTTGTATCGACGGATAAACCCACGGATTGGGCGCGTGTGAGCGTCATTCTGGTCTACCCCTGGTTTGAATTTATCTCGGGCAAATGGAATGGTTATTGGCTGCTGGCTTTAGCCGGAATTTTATGGGGTGGAAAAAAATTGTGGCAGTCAACCCCGGGGTTGATCGGTATTAGCCTGATTCTTTATCTGGGGGTTGTGATGGCCTACTATGCTGTTAATACTTTCTTTGAGATCCAATGGTGGCTTTCAACAACGCTCTCGCGTATCCTCTTCGCACTGATTCCCACCATTACCCTATGGATCGGCCTTGCAGCGTGACTTCATTGGCGCCCAAAAAAAGATAGATATTGGTGATAGGGGTGAATTTGACAACGATTGGCGACAGCCCATTGATATGCATATGTTGGATCATAGCCCGGTCAAGATGCACGATGGATCCCGCCTCGCCTTGAGTCGACATATCCATGAATTTTTCATTCAAATCGATACCACCACGTGTCGGCGTGGACATCGCTTGATTATCCGTCGCCACAGCTGCTCTAGCAGCGGGTTTATTCTCCCTAATAAATTGATCTAATTGATCCTGGGACACTACCGTGTGCCGCAAGCGCGGGAACATAGGAGTTCCATTAAATAAGACATTGAACGCGTCTCTGATCCTTTTTCTTGCCTGAATACTTACATGGTTGTGCTCTGCAGTTGCATTAACCAGCCTGATCAGGGCCTGATGATTCGGTTGATCCCGAGGAAATTCTAAATCCTGAAAACTGTTAATTCTCCCTCCCATAAGCACTAAAAGTTTCTCCAAATATTCCTGAACATCCCCGGGAAGGCTACCATTTACTTTAGCTGCTGACTCCGGTTTTGAAACATTTCCATTAGATGACCGATACAATTTACTTGTTTCCATATAATCCTGAGGATGGGCATACCCCAAACTCATCAAATGCGTCAAGATCTGAACATCCGACAAATTAGGTAATTCCGTCCTTAATTCCTGAAGAACATAGGCCGGTAAACCATCATCATGGATATCCTGATATACCGCTTGCAGGACCAAGACCATGACCTTATTCTTGTCAATTCTACTTAACCGGGCACGAACGATCTCTTTGTCCAGATTTTTTACTCCCTGAGTAGTTAACCCTATCCCAAGCGTTTTTTGGAGATGCGCTTGCACCATTTCTTGGGTAACCCCTGTTGTTAATTCCATCAATAGGTGAACAAGAGCATTATAAAATCCTGTATCGTCAACAAGATTTGGGTCATCAGCTAAAACATCCATCCATTCCTGGATCTCAACTGCTGATAAACTGATCTCAGGTGAAGAAGATGCAGTTGTGGCTGCAACTGCATCTGTTGACATTGGTTTGCGTATTTCAACCAATTGATCGTTGCTGGCAAATCCTAACCGTTCCAAATGCTCGACGACCCGTTGCCGGGGCGCTGAGGTCGTATTATGCAGTTCACTGACAACATGTTCCCATAAGTTTGCATCCCGGATTTTGGCCGCACTGGTCACCATGTGCCTTATGCTGCTGGTTTCAAAGAGGACCAGGTTACGCAAGGCAACCAGTTCATTATTAGTCCCATATCCCAAATCCGGCTCTGTCAAACGGGCAATGATCTTCTGCTGATGCCCAGGTGTGTCTTCTGCAGCTATTTCCTTCAATAATTTCTTTATAATATAATTTAAAAGAATACCATCCGGGACTTGTCTTGTTACTGAGCCCCAAATAAGGTCCCGGATATCAGAATCTCTGATAAGGGACAAAAAGCCTGTAAATTCCTGGTCTTGGTCTGTTTCCTTTAATGCCGCTGTAAGATCCTCCTTGGTTTCAAGGCCCAACGCCGCCAATTGCTCTTCCACGTGCGCAGCTGGGACCGCAGGACCTAATTGGTCTTCTAAAACACTGGCAACCTCAGCAATGGTGATCGGCCCTACAGCGGTGGCATCTTCCCGCGCCAGAGTGATCGCTGCCTTTACATCCGCTCGGGTGATCTGGGTCTCGCCTTTGAGTTCGCCGATCTTTCTGCTCAGAGCTTCAGGGTTGATCCTCAATATCCCGGCATATTTTATCAAATGGTCGCCTTCAGGATGGATAAGTCCTGATTCATAAGAATCAATGAGATCGGTCTTAACACCGACGTGTTCTGAAACATCCCTTAAAGTCAATGTAAGCTGAAGGCGGCGCTGTTTGAGGAATTCTCCCAAATCTACTTTAGTGTGGATCGTCTCAGGCAATTCCTCTAAAACTTCCATTTTACTTCTCAGATATTCATTCTTCCCCAATGCCCTGATCCTATTAAGGAGACTATCCTTATTAATACCCAGCCTCGAAGCCCAATTCTTGACCCTGTCTTCCCTGACCACGCTCCCGGCCTCGCTGACAATCGTATGTACCGGATTATTGAAATAATGCGCCATTAGCCTGGCATTATCAAAACCAATGCCCGTAGCTAAGGCATGCACTTCTTCCGCAGATACTGCTTCGATTTGAACTTTATCCTCAGCCTTTTGGTTCATAAATGATTGCAGATCACTAAATGAATACACATCTGATAATTCACGTATGGGCACTTCACTGATCCGTACATCCCCATAAATCGCCGGGCCCGCTACAAATTCAACAGGGATATCTGAATCTGCAGGAACAACATGTCTTGGGCTTAGTATCTCTGTAATCCTGGCAACAAAAGCATCCGGATCAAGCTTAAGAGCCTCAGCTAACTTACTAAGACGCAGTCTTTTTCTCACGAATTGCGGGTTCGTTTCACTTTGCATAAATTCGATCCTTGATCTGGAAATCCCTGTCATCCTGACCAAATCATTCAAAGACAATTTTAATTTTAACCGCCGATTCTTAATAAACAGGGCCATCAGCACCGGCGTCTTGATAGTCGCAGGGATCATAACAGTGTCTGCCGGGACAGCTGCTGCAGAAACCACAGGAGCTGCTGGTTCTTCGTAACCCAGCTTCTTTGCCATCTGTCCTACCCTAAGATCCACTACTCGCTGGATCTCCTTAATACGATTTGTCAATGCCTCAACCTTCTGCTGCTTCTCCTCCTGCTTGCGGGCTTTCTCTTCAGGATCTCCTATCAAAGCATTCCTAAGAAGTTCTAAGTCCACACCTGTTTGCCTTAGGTCCGAATCAATTTGTTCGACAGCAGCAGATATACCAGCAAGCTCTGAGTTCAATGTTGTTGATTCAGCATCCAGCGTTCTTGTCTCCGTATCCAATCTCTCTGCCTCTGCATCCAAGGCCCTTTTCTCCTGCGCCAAGGCTGTTGTTTCTGCACCCAATTCTGCCGTCTTTTCATTCGCCAGACGCAGCTTCTTTTCAAAAGCAGGCAGTACCTGTCCCCTGACCATAGGAGATGCTCTCTCTAATACTTTCTTCCCCTGTTCTGCTGTTTGCCTATCCCTGGCCGCTTCTGCCTGCTCCACTACTATCCCTTCATTCCTAATTGATATCGCTCCATTCCTTTTTATTATCTCTTCATTCCTTGCCGATATCTCGCCATTCCTGATCAATATTTCCCCATTCCTTTTTACTATCTCGGCCTGCCTACCTGCTTTTTCTTTTCTATTTTCATCCAACAGCATAACCATCTGATCTATTTCCGCTTTTGCGATAGTAAATGCTAATGCATTGGCCTGCTCTTCTGCGGCTGTATCTTCACCCGCCAAAAGGCTTGCTGCTGATCTCATCTCCTCTATTTGCAAATTTCTTCTTAATATCTTCATCCCTTGCATCGTGACTGTTAACAGGTCCTGTTCTTCGATGATTGGTTCAATATTTTCTCCACTGCCAACCATGGCTATCATCTGATCGGTCAAATTTCTAAAATATCTGCTCAAATGATTGAGCGATATCAATATCCCCGGCCGTGTACTCAAATCAACCGTCCCCATCCCTTCAAACCCCTTGGTCATCGCCTCTGCCAATACCCGGCCTGCTTGTGTATAATTCTTATCTATCAATGAACCCGCCACTTCACTCAAACTCTTACGGTATTCAGCCGCTATCATCGCCGGGGTCACTGGCACCTGGTTTTGTAAACGGACCTTTGCATCTGACAAAAGATGTGATGCCAATTCTGCGGGGATATCTTCCGTCGGAGTTACTGTCATAGCCTGTGTCAGGTCGACACCGCCTGAAAAATATTTACGAGGCACTAATCCGCCTGTAGCAATATCCTGGTCTTCTCTAATAAAGCTATATACACCCTTGCGGAATGCCCGCAAATATTGCCGGTAGATCTTTTCCCTGATCGACCTGTCCTCTGCATCCACACCGGCTGTCTTTTTCTTGTTGATATACACGTCGTTTAAAATGCCGGCCATTAAACTGTGTTTGTACCAAACCGCCAAAATAAAAGAATTATAAATTTGCCTTAAGGTGGCAAAATTACTGCCTTCGTTGACTTCCTTTTCTATTTGCGGGAGTACAATATTCGCCATGACCTCTGAAGCCAGGGTATGTTGCACGGAAGTGAGCTGCCGGTTCTTATTAAGGGCCGTATAATCTTCTTCCATCATGACCCTTAAATGCGTATCAACGATAAAAACCGTATTGCCCTTCTGGTAGACAACAGCCTTTTGGGGAACGATCCATACCTTATTATAGGTATTGACCTTGATTTGCGTATTGCCGTATCTGGCTTGTACTTTACGGTAAATTTCTGCCCAGAATTTTTGACCTAATGCGGTCTGCGGATGGGTCAATGAGGCACTTAGCTGCTTAAGCAGATAATCCTGAGCCAGCATACCCTGGCCCAACTCAGTGATGCCTAATTCTTTGGTGGATATACGGTCTTTTTCATACGGAGAGAGGTTCACCCACAGGTCCCCCTGAGGGATCGTGAGTATCGCCAAAAAATACTTGACCATACGCTGTGTTTCTTCTTTTAACTCCTGCGCAGGTATTGCGGTTTTACCCTGATCAATAATGAAATCCAGGTCAAACGGGTTTTGGGGATTGACCTTTATACCTCTAATAAGAGGGGTCAGCTCTTTGGAACTCAATCCCACCATTGTCCCGGCTGGAGGTAAAATCAGGTTTTCCTGGGCAAAAGACATCCCCTGACACAGGACGCCTGAGGCCATGAATGGCAATATAAGGAATATGGCTATCGATTTAATGGAGATATCTTTCATGAGATAAGAAAGGATAACATCTACTAAGCGCATGTCAAGCTTAAGAAAAATTCATAAGCCAATGTAGAATATTGACTTATGAATCTTAGAAAAAATAAATTTATAATTTAATTTAAAAAAATAATTAACAGGAGGAAATGATAATCTTAAGGTCTTTTGATTTTTTTGATCTTATACTTTAAAATCCCGGCCGGCACCTTGATTTCCAGGGTCTCACCGGCCTTATGGCCTAATAAGCCCTTGCCGATGGGCGAATAGATGGAGATCTTGTTCTCTTCGTAGCTGGCTTCTTCCGGCGAGACCAGCATATACGTCAGCTCTTCATCATTGTCCAGGTCCTGCATCGTGACAATGGCACCGATAAAGATCTTATCGGAAGGGATATTCTCATTCTCAATGATACGCACATTGGCCAGTTTGCCCTCAAGTTCGGAAATACGCGATTCATTATGCGCCTGTGCTTCCTTGGCCGCATCATATTCCGCGTTCTCAGAAATGTCTCCCTGGGCCCGGGCCTCCCCGATGGCCTTGGCAATTTTCTGGCGTTCGGTCGTCTTGAGGGTTTCCAACTGGGTCTGAAGTTTGTGAAACCCTGCTCTGGTCAAATAAACTTCATTACCCATATTACATCGCCTCGATGGCCTTGATCATGATCGGAACGACCCCTTGGGCTTCCTCTTTGCTCATACGGCCTAATTTGGTAAAATTCCAGGCGCCGTCGATCTGATTCTCGCGGGTGACCTGTAATTTCTTAGGCGCACCATTATAAGAATAAACGCCGACACTGATACGGGTGGTTTGAAAATCGATGACCTCTTTGAATGAAGACACATCTAATGTTTGATCGTAAGGCATTTTCCTGTCCTTTCTTTAAGTTAAATGATTATGTCAGCCCCGGCAAATTGAACCCGGGCATGCTTTTCATTTTATTCGCCGCCGCCTGTTGAGAACGCTTAACGGCCGTATTCATGTTCTTTAATAGGTCCATCTGGACGCGGTTCTTATTAGCCGCATTCAGAAGGCCTTCTTCAATTTCGATGGATTGGAATATCTGCGCCCCATTGACCACCACCTTGATGCCCCGGGTTTCCTGGACTTCAATGATGGTAGCTTCCAGCTCTTTTTTGAGTATATCCGCCTGCTTTTTCATTTCCATCAACTTTTTAACTTGATCAAACATGGGCCACCCCTAATAATATAAATTTTATTGAAAGTATTTTATACATCAACTTTTGAATTTTGGCAAGCACTCATTGGAGCCTCATGGCCAGATCATACAAACTGCTCACCAGGAATTTTTGCAAGAACAGGATGATAAAGAAAACAATAATGGGCGAAATATCAAGCGGTAAGGGCGGCAGCATGCGGCGCACAGGTTCCAGGACAGGCTCAGTGACCTTCATCAAAAACTGGACGATCGGATTGAACGGGTCAGGATTGACCCAACTGATCAAAGCACGGATCAAGATCAACCAGTACATGATCGTCAAAAGAATACTGACCACCGATGCTAAGGCTTCTACAAAATTAGCTAAGACAAACATAGTGTCCTTTCACTAGAAAACTTTCAATAAACTGCCTTCCAGTAATTTCTCATTGATCCGGTTGAGAAGCTCCTTGGTCTTATAGGAAACATCTTTCCATCCGTGCAGCACGTCCTGGACACCCTGACTGGTCGCTTGCAGGGAAACAGCAGTGCTGGTAATGACCGCAGCCATGTCTTCCACATCCAGGGGATCTTCCCCAATGATCGGGACGGTTGGATCAAAAACTTTCAATGAATGGTCTTCACTGATCTCAATGAGCTTCTGGCCCAAAACACCCTCGGTCCTGATGCTGATCTTGGAACATTTGAGGAACTCAAATTCATATTTCTTGAAAATATCCAAACGCACCTTGAGGCTCCGTCCTTCAATAGGCTGGTTTAAAAAGTCAACAGCTCCCACCACCCCCACATCCACCCCTGAAATACGGATGGGAGAGCCTTCAATGATACCGCCTACCTGATTGAACAGGGCAATGACCTGGAACTTGGGTTCCGTAAGACCGCGGTCAAGACCGATAAAAAACACACTGACCGCGATCAATACCAAACCTACGATAAAGAATAATCCCGCTGCCAATTTCTTAAAATGTCCGCCATTATTCTCCATAAACCTCCTTCAACGCTCTCCCCCGCACACTCATCAATATGAATGTGCGGCCTGCAAAAATTCACGCACGAACGGCTCCTGTGATTCTTTTAACTGCTGGGCTGTCCCCATCGCTGCAATATGGCAATCATTGATAATGATAAGCCTTGAAGCAATACGAAATGAGTTGTTCACATCATGGGATGACATCACGGTCGTCGACCCTATCTGTTGCGAAACATGGCGGATCAAATCCGAAATGTCACGGCTGCGGATAGGGTCCAGGCCTGATGTCGGCTCATCGCATAACAGGACCTTGGCCCCCAGGACAATGGCACGGGCCAAGCCCACCCTTTTTTTCATGCCGCCGCTTAGCTCATCGGGGAATTTGGACTCCACCCCGTCAAGGTCCACCAATTTCAAGACCTCACGCACGCGCGCGGCCACCTCGGCAGAATTAAGCTTGGTATGTTCACGCAATGGAAAGGCCACATTATCATAAACATCCATGAAATCGTACAAAGCCCCCTCTTGGAACAAATAACCCATATTGCAGCGCACTTTCAAAAGCTCGTTCTCGCTCAAAGAATCAATATCCACCCCATCAATAACAACACGACCTTGATCAGGACGGATCAACCCGATCAGATGCTTGAGCAAAACAGTCTTACCGGCCCCGCTCAAACCCAATACAGCGATGATCTCCCCTTCCCGGACATCAAAGGTGATGTCTTCCAGGACAGGATAGCCTCCCAATTTTTTATATAGGTTCTCAACTTTAATCATTATCCCGGCGCTCAAAATAACGGAATTTATCCTTATCAAATTTCGTATAGATACGGTCATAAGGCTTGGTATCTATTTTAGCCACAAAAACCTGTACGCCTTTGTATTCAGCGATCTGAAAAACTTCCGAATCCTGCATGATCTCGAAATCATTGACCGGATACCATTTGCTTCCGTCGTATTCGATCGGTTCGCCATCACGTATCCATCCAGCTTCGATGACCGGAGCGGGATAGCTCTGGACCTGGCCGTCATTACCAGGGTTTACACTCGCGCATCCTCCTAAAGACCCCAAAACGACAATCCCCAGGAAAGACCCTAAGCACCTTAACTTGATATCCATACATTACCCCCAAAATGTTAAAATAATTTTGGTCAAAACCGTATCAGACACGATCACCGCAATATACGAATAAGCCACTGCCTTGGTGGTAAAACGGCCGACACCGGTCGCGCCACCCTGGGTAAAAAAGCCCTGGTAACAGCAGATCCATGCGATGATGATGGCAAAGAAAAATACCTTGATAAAGCCGCTGAAAAAATCAATATAACCCACCGCTTGCACGGTCTGGTGAAGATAAAAAGCTCCGGGCAGATGCGCCTGGGTCAGGGTTATCATATATCCGCCGGCAATGCCTAAGATCTCGGAAATGATGACCAGGATCGGCAATACCAGACAACAGGCCAGAAATCGAGGGACCACCAAATACTCGACAGGATCAACCCCCATGGCACGGGTCGCCTGGATCTGGTCTTGAGTATTCATCGTCCCTAATTCCGCCGTTATCCCGGCACCTGCCTTTCCCGAAAAGATCAGCGATGTAAATACAGGGCTAAGTTCCCGCAGCAAGGACAGCGCTACCAAACGCGGGATGAATTCTTTGGCCCCAAAGCTTTGCAAGGTGATGAACCCCTGCAAACCGAGGACTGTTCCCGTCGCCAGGGAGGTCAGCATCACGATCACGATCGACTGCACCCCTTGCTCATACATTTGATTCAAAACATCGTTCCACCGGACCCGGCCGCGGAAGATCAAGGAGATGATGCTCCCCAAAAAGAAAATGGCCTCGCCCGTACTTTGCAGATGCCGTAAAATGTTCTTTAGAAAACGAGGGATCATTCCTTTTCTTTCAGCCAAATTCCAGAAAGCTCTTGGGTGATCTTTTCCTGGCGGCTTAGAGAAATATGCTTTCCGCCGGGATCCGGACGTTTGCCTACCCGGGATTTGGACTTTGTAAATGCCTCGACACTCATGATACGGGCCCCCAGCGAGCGTGCGTAAAGGAATATGTCCTTGTCATTGGAAACAACCACGCAATTCTTTTGATCCGTATCCTCTTCGACCATGAGCTTGATCTTATCATCCGCTGAGCACCCGTCCGAAAAGATCACCCGTATTTCCCCTTGAGAAACAGCGCCAAAGTGGTCCGGATGACCGTCAAAGACCACGGTCACCTGATTATTCACGCTTCCCTGGGGCCGGGAATCCGCGAGCCATCTCAAAAAACCACGGCGACCATCTTCAAGAGGAAGATCTCTGAAAGCCGGGATCTGTTTGAGAATATTGTATCCGTCCAGAAGATAATGTAGTGACATATAATAACCCGCCTATCAGCCCTGAGAGTATCGTGAAAGCAGAATTAATAAGGCTTAATCCTCCGGCCACCTCCTTGGGCACGCCCACTAAAAAAAGCAAAGATACCCAGCCGATTTCCCTGAACCCCAATCCTCCGATGGAAGGCAGGGATGTGACAACACACACAATGGGTGAAAAAATAATGAAATAGACCAGGGCAATATGTTGATGCATGCCTTTGGCCGTCAGATAAAATTCTACGGCCAAGATGACCTGGGCCACTACAGAGATAACAATGGATTCCATACCTTGTTTCTGCCTGCCTTTCAGGAGCACAATATCAAAATGCAATCTCATCAGACTGTCCTTGACCTTGGGCCACGCGGCAAATGCCTTACAGGCAAAAGAAAAGATCCGATGGCTAAAGAGCACGACAGCGATCATCAAAGAAACAAGGGTCATCGACGCTATAGCGATGATCACTAATTTATTCGCCACAATGCTGCGGCCGAATAAAAATGCCACCGCGGCCAGGATGACGATCCCGGCAAAGCCACTTAACCGATCCAGCACAATGGAAGCAAATACCTTGGTCTTATGTCCGGTTTCACCGGCCAACCCTAATCCCCTGATCGCATCGCTCCCCACAGGCGAGATCGGGAAAAGGCTGCAAAAAAGCCCTAAAAAGAACCAGCGCACGCTGGTCAAACGTCTGGATTTAAGACCGACCGCCTTCATCAAGATGCGCCAACGCCAAATGATCAAGAAATTGATCATAAAAAAAATGACCCCGGCAGCAGTCATATAACGCATGTCTGCCCCTTTGACAACGAGCCACATATGCTTAAAATCAATGGTGACAAAGAGCCACGCTAATAAGATCAAACTTAAAAAACACGGAAGCACGATCGAAACAATTTTCTTTAATTCCTGTGACATCAGATCCCGGCCCCCATCGCTGTCATAGCAGCTTCGTAACCTTTTTCTGCTATATACGAACTACGCACCAAGGGGCCGCTTTCCACATACACAAAACCCATTTCCAAACCTTTTTGGCGATAATGCTCAAATTCTTCAGGACTATAAAAACGTTCAACCGGCAGATGGCGTTTGCGTTGGGTGGGAGCTAAATATTGGCCGATAGTCAGGATCTGACAGCCCGTCTCACGTAACTCTCTCATCACCTCAACAATTTCCTCATCGGTCTCGCCGATCCCGACCATCAGGGATGATTTGACAAAGCCCTGGCTGTTAAGTTCCCTGAAACGGCGTAAAACCTGCAAAGAACGCTCATGCAAAGCTTGTGGACGGACATACGGCGCCAAGCGCCTTACCGTTTCGATATTATGACTGATGACCTCAGGAGCAGCATCACTTAATATTTTCAAAGAATCTTCCTTAGCGGAAAAATCCGGTATCAACACTTCAATTTTAACTTCCGGGGTCAGCTGACGGATGGCTGAGATAGTTTTGGCAAACTGCAAGGCCCCCTCATCTTCAATATCATCACGCGCCACCGATGTCACCACCACATAACGAAGGCCTAATTGTTTGACAGCCAGGGCCACATGGTGCGGCTCTTCTTGGTCGATCAAATCCGGACGTCCGGCGGGAACCGAGCAAAAACGGCAAGCACGGGTACATGTACCGCCCAAGATCATGAAGGTCGCCACCCCTTCTTTCCAGCAAGCGCCCATATTAGGGCAATTGGCGGATTCGCAAACGGTATGCAAACGGCTTCCTCTAAAAAGCTCTTTCATGTCCCGGATCTTGTTCATGTTCGGGATTTCCTGCCTAAACCAGGCAGGAAGCTTGACTAAGCCGGAATCAAATTTTTCTTTTATTATCATCTTCCTCACCCAAAACATTGCCGGTATAAGCGCCTTTTTTCATCTGAGACAAAATCCGTGAACGGTCCCGGGGCGGCAGATAATCAAGGATCAGCTTTCCCTGTAAATGATCATATTCATGCTGAAATACCTTGGCCGTAAGCCCGCTTAACTGGGCCCGGATCTGGCGGTTTTCCTGGTCGATAAATTCCACCCAAAGGTTCTTGGCGCGCTTGACATCGACCAGCACACGGGGAATGCTCAAGCAACCTTCTTCCATGACCTCGCTGCCCGTATATTTAATGATCTTAGGGTTGATGGCCGCAAAGATCTCTTTTCCGGTATCCACCACAAAGATCTGCTCATTGATGCCCACTTGAGGCGCCGCCAAGCCAACACCCCTGCAGGCGATCATGGTCTCGAACATCGCCGCGATGAGCATGCGCTCAACCGGACCGACCTCCTTGACTGCTTTAGATTTTGTCACCAGGCACGGGTCGCCGTAAAGCCTGATCTTTAAAGGACCAAAAGCCATCATATTAAGATTTCTTTATTTTATTCCTGGAATCAAGATAAACGATTTTAGGCGCAAGGCGCTTTGCCTCAGCGGCTTCCAATAAACCATAACTCAAAATGATCAAGCGGTCCCCCACATACCCGTGCCGGGCCGCAGGACCGTTCAAACAAATGACTCCGGAAGCGGGGTTACCTGCGATCACATAGGTTTCCAGGCGATGACCGGTATTTTCGTTAAGCACATGCACTTTTTCTCCAGGGATGATACCCACAGCCTTGAGAATATCCGAATCGATCGTGATACTACCCTCATAATGCAATTCAGCCTGGGTAATGGTCGCATGCCCTATTTTTGACTTCAATACTTCAATAAACATAACCACTCCCGATTTACATATGCGGATTCAATTTAGCCAATAATTTGTCTTTAGGCATTGCCCCTACGATTTGGTCAACCGGCTTGCCCCCTTTAAAAATCAACAGCGTCGGAATAGACATGACATTGAACTGGCCGGCCAATTCCGCCGCCTCATCCACATTGACCTTGGCTATTTTCATCTTCCCCTGCAGCTCAACGGCCAATTGGTCGATGACAGGGGCGATCATTTTGCAAGGACCGCACCATTCAGCCCAAAAATCGACCAAAACCGGCAACGAAGATTTCAGCACTTCGGCCTCAAAATTCTTTTCATTCAAATGTAAAGCACCCATAGCTTAATCCTTTCTTAACCCGCTGGAAGGCAGGCAATAAAAAATCCCAATGCCAGTCCTTTGGGATAATGTAGATCCATTATATATTCGTTGTTAATTTATATCAAATATTATCCTTTCAATCCTAAAAAGCCTTGAATATCCGTCATTGGCTGGATAGTGATGATCACCGGTACAAAACCGGGAGCATTTTGCAACCGGGAAAGCTGGGCCGGGTCAATCTTAAACCCAATTTCACCGCCATTATTTTTAACTTCTAAATTCATTTTATCAGCATTAAAGTCAATACCACCTTTTGGGCCTGTGGCCGTAACGTCATCCACTCCCAACCTCATCGCACGATCAACTAAACTGACAACACCTCTTGCTTCTAATTTTCTGCGAAACGATTCCATGAACCTATCATACCCAAGGTCGGCAGGGTTTATACCATAAACATCATGGAGCAAAGCTTTAACAACTTCCCAATTGATCCCTTTTTGCTCTGCATTCTGTTGTCCTTGGAAAGCGATATAAAGTTTTTGCAAATTAGTTAAACTATTCACTAAATTTATGTCACCTGCACTTCGTTCGATAAAGTAACCTAAGTATCCAATGGCTTTTTCTATCTCTTTATTCCCCTGATCTGCTAAAAGATCGCGCAAAAGCAGGATACCCTCTTCCATGAATCGTTCCGGTCTTGTCCTGGTTGCCTTGACATCTGCTGATAAATAAAGTAATTGGTGATACAACGCCCAGCCTAGTCTGGCCTTGATTTCATCCTGGTCGCCGCCTTCAAAAAACTTATAAGACAAAGACAACAGCAGCTTCCCATCGGTCGGGTCCTGGTATAAACTAATATACCGGCCGGAATCCGTTATAATGATCGATTTAAAATCAGGGACCTGACCGGAAAATTTTCTTGCGCTATCCGGTCTTTTCAAATCTGCTAAAACGTCAACCATGGTTTGTTTTATTTGCTCTTCGCTTCCAGGGTTTATCACCCCTTGTTTTAAAACTGATCCCTCCCAACCTTCCTCAGCACCAACCTTCCTAAAAGACAATTTCATGACAACATACTTTAAACGATTTTCATCAACATTCACAGAAGTGCCGGGAGCGCCAGTACCCACTTTACGCACGTCTATAAGATCTACGACGTCATGACGAAGCTGGTCGTTGGCCAAAAATGCCCCCTGAAAAAGACTTCTGGGAATATGTAATAATTTTACTCCAGAGGAAGAAGGATTAATCCTGACAGACGCTGTTCGAGGTTTTCCAGTAACTGCACCAATTTCACCTATAAGATCTCCTTGTTTTCTCGTGACAATAAATTTTTCCTCTACTCCCCGTGACGCTTCTTTGACTATATCTAATTTGCCGTTGATAATAAGATAAACATCATCGTCTGCGTCCGGATCCGTTACCTTGTCCCCTTCTTTAAATAAATATTCGCTTCCGGGAATATTGTTAAGTTCCTGAATGCCTACGCCGGGATTTGTCGCCAGCGCATGCAATTGGTCCAGGTTCAAGCTTTTGCCAAAAGTTGAATACAATAAGACTTTCATCGTTTCAATATCTGTCCTGGAAGACAAAGGATGGATCTTTCCCTTTTGATCCATATAAAGCCCCAGGGAAACCAAAACTAAATCCTTAAAAGCCACGCCTTCTTTCTTCCCGTGCCAATCTTTCTTCCCCCCAAATCTTTCGGATAAATCAGCAAAATATTCCATATTCCTATAGAAATTAATTTTACTCTCCAGGGGAAGGTCTTTTAAGATATTCAATGCTTTAGGGTTCAACAACTGGGGTTTATAAAAGAACGGGTAGTTACCCTCTAAACTGGCAAAAGCAAGTTCTTGGGCCAATCCTTTTGTAATCTGCTCCGCGACTTTCTCATTTCCCATCCAGCCGGCTCCGGACTGATCAGCCATTTCCAACCGTATCGCCAATTGAAACACCTGTAAACGCCGTTGTGCGCCTTGGATTTCCAGGAGACCTTCTAAAAAAGCTAATTCAATGCTCATTCGACGGTTTAACCACGTTACAGATTTTTCAATATTACCAAAAAATTTTTCCCTTTCCCCCATATCCATTGGCTGGTCTTTTTGCCGAATTTCCTCCAACGCACTGATCCTGGCTTCAAAAACCTGTTTAATACTGTCTTTTGCCTGTTTAACAGCATCGACACCGGCCTTAGACATTTCAATGATTTCTTCCCCCTTTTGACGGGCTTCATTAGCGGCTTGGGTATCCGCCGTATAAGCAGGAGCAGCAACATCTGAGGCAAAGTCCGTGCGTAAAATCATGGCTTTGATTTCAAGCCAAATCTCCTGAAGATCTTCATCTCCCAAAAAAGCTTTCACTGCCGTACGGAATTTTCTTTTAAAATCCTCATCATGTTCAACGCTTAAAGGGTAAGCGGAATTATTGATAAATAATTTTCCCTCATACTGTTCACCTGCAAATAATAAATTTTTTAATTGTTCCAAGGTTTCTGCCACAAAAGCAGGTGTTTTTTGTCCCTTCCCTTGAAGAGTTACGAAACGAATTTGAAAATCATGAAGTAAGGCGGCAAGGAAGGTCACCTTAATATCATGGATATTTCTATGCATTCCGGCATTCTCCGTCAGTTTTAAGGCGCCAAATGTGACCATCAGATTGTGCAAATGATTATGATAGTTTTCCATCAATAGTTCTTCCGGAATAATATTGCCCTCAGCATTTTGGCCCTTCATAAAATCCTTATACGCATGCTTTACAAGACCCATAAGCTCACCGGCCGCGGCAGTCACCTGGTTTCTTTGGGCCTCAGGCAACCCTGTTAATCCTTGTTCTAATTTGAAAATAATGGCATCAGGCAATTCATCCATCATTTGTTCAAGGGTTTCATAGGGAGTATCGATTGTTGCTTTGATATGCTGATCACGGATTTCCACCGCTTGAGTGAGGGGAACTTGTGAAAAACGGCTATTAAAGCCTTCCTGCACGATATCAGCCACTTCACTTGATGTAAGGCCCTGGGCGATCGCTATACGGTAAATTTCCTCATTCAAATCTGTGCCAAACAGGGTTAAATCATCAGTATTGATCGTAAATCTGGCCCTGTTTCTCGCAGGCTCATCGGCCTCAAGATTTTTTAATTTTTTTGCGGTCTCCCCATCTATCGGACGACCCGCATAGGTATAGCTCCCATCCCTCCCGACCAGGTTAGTCTTAACCCATTGCCCATAGCGATACTCACGCAACTGTTTAACAGGATGAGTATCATAACCTGAAATATAAGGAGAAACACCTAGATTGGAAGTGGGGTTGGTTTCAGTAACAATATCATTCTTGATAACCACATCCCGTATAAACCCTGCCATGGTTTTAAGGTCCTGTACCCTGTCCTTATCATAAACATAGGTCACCTTATCATTTGGATCCATTGTTTCGAGTTTTTCGAGTTCTGCCTTCAGCTGATTTTTCATGCCCTCCGGGCTCCATGGAGCATTTGATTTCTCCATCGTCGGATTAAATAATGGCACGCCTCTTCCAATTAAAACAATAGCTGTACGGACCATTTTTATCCGTTCAGAAACCCGTTCTGTCATTTCTTTCCCCAAAAATTGATCATAATCATACAGCCATGGAATAATGGAGTGCCCCACTCTCCCCAAAATCGGCCCCGCATGGTCCCAATCAAAATTTTCATCGCCAAGATTATCCATAAAAATAGCCCTTAGTGTATTGATCATGCCTGTTTCCGGGCTGACATCAGTGATACTTTCTGAAACATGGAAAGTGGTGCCACGCTGATTAAAATAAATCTTTTTTTCTTTAGGATGAAGATCATAGTATTCTTTTAACTCAACATTTAATAATCCCAGCGCTTTATAATACTCCCGAAATGCCTCAAAAAATAACCCGGGTTCATTCGATTCTTCCTGCCCTGCCGCATCTAAATTAAGCCCTGCCTGCAATAACATACGATTGGTAATGCCGTGCCCAACAGGCAGCCCATCATCTCTAAATTCTTCATCCATCTCACCATTTTTTGATATTCTCAACGACCTTGCTCATCAATTTAATGAGGACCCGCGCACTGGCTATTTTGTGCTCTTCCCTTGCCCCAGGGGATTTTTCTTTATCATTAAATTTTGTTATGGATAAAATCAGATTTAAATCTGGAACCGGCCTATGCTCCCTTTCTTCCTGTTCTTTAAACTTATTGTAGGCTTGCAAAAAAGCCAGAATTTCCCCACGGGTCCCATTATAATCACCGATATTAAACCTCTGTTCCGTATAGGCAACATTTGTGTCCTGGCTCTTTTTCAGCATCTGAATCACGATTTCCCGCAATTTTTCTTCCTCTTCCCCAGGAGATGCTTTAAATAAGCCTGAGGTCGCCATAAAACTAAATACAAATGATGTTAACGCCCCGCTTCTAAAATTAAAAATGTCCCGCACCTCTGTTTTGAGCCGGTCATATAATTCAATCAGCTTACCTAAACTCTCCTGATCATTGGCTGTCATTGAAATCTTGCCGCCGTTTTCTTGCACTTTTTTAAGCATTTCTCTTGCTTCATTCACTAAATCTTCCTTACTCTTAAATTCCCAGGTCCCATACTTTTCCTGCCTTCTCATTAATTCTTCTAAATGCCCCAGCGTCCATTGAATGTTGTCAACCAATCCGACTAACCCTATCTTTTCTTCAGGGAGTCCTGCTCTTTTACGCATTTGCGTAAGAAGTATTTCGCTTTTCTCAAGGGCTTCCACAAATTTTGCCCGCTCTTTCGGCAGATCGACTGCCCTTTTTCTCGCTACCAGCTCTTCTCCTGTAATTATTTGCCAAATAAAATCAAAATCCACGGACATTTTCGTATGCGCATGTGTCTCTGCTTTCAGCATAGAATATATGGCCTTATAAAGGCCTTCATTTTCATACAATTGGTGGACAATTAATTTAATGGGATTATCCTTCAACCCTTGCTTCTCATTGATTTCCTTGATAATAGGCTTAAGACGATCTATGTGGAAACGTGTAATATGCTCCAAATTAACGGCCGCCCCCAATTGCGGGATTTGATCAGCATAAAAATCTAATTCCACGTCGCCATCTGCATTGATTCTTGCTTCTTTAATAAAATAGGAGCTGATTATCCAAAGGTATGTTTCACTATTAATGCTGTCAATACTGTTCTTAAGATGTTCAAAGATTTCATTAACTTTAAGCCGTGAATACCCTTCTTTTTTGATCATCTGTTCTTTCAACCGGGATTCCTGATCTTTAATCTCACTTTTTATTCTTCCCTTTACGGCAGCATTAAAACCTATTTTATTTATTTCAATGTCATGGTTAATTTCACTCACTGACCTGACCTGATTAGGCTCACGCAGTTCTATTTCCAATTTGGTCCGTTCGGTGTAGAACTCCCTAACCTCCGGATTTAATAACGCATTAAAAATACCCCCCATAATGACCTGGCTCTTTTGCCAGTCCTGTAAACGGTCACGGCTAATATCTATTTCACTGCTCAACGTCAAAAAAGCAATAAGGCTTTTCGTATATTTTTCATCCCTTTTTTCTTTCCTTGCCTTGGGGGGTAAATCTGCATAATTAGGCCCCTCCCCATAAGTTCCTGCCCTCTTAATAGCATCCGTGAATTTCCCTTTCTGTTCATCGGTGATCAATCCCAATACTTCATACAGGCCATCCTTTTCTAAATGACCAATTTTCTCTATTGCAACATCACGGTTTTTCCTTATATCTTTATCACTAAAGCCAATTTTGAGAAGTATCGTCGCAACGATAGCAATCTTTTTTGCTTGTTTTTCTGTCACTCCAAATTCCTCCGCTAATCTTTTAACCCAGCCCTCTCCTTTGGCATTTAAGAGATTATTACTATTTTCCAAAACTCTTTCCACGTGGGCCAAATTGGGGGGAAGATATGATATCGTCCTGGTGGCATCTTCCTGGGCATCTAAATATGTTGTAATGTCTATAAGTAAATGCTCGTGGCCTTCGCCTATGGCCATCCTTAGTCGATCCAGAATATTTTGCCTGGCGTTATGTGAAAATGAATGCCCCCCCAGAAGGGCAAGACGGGAAGCAATTAATGGATTGATCATGGCTGCATCTAAAGGTGACCTTGCAGGCCCTGCCTGGGTTGCTTGGGGAGCGCTGACCTGCACCGTATTCACCACCACTTTCATGGCACGGCTTGAACCTTCCAATTCTTCAGCAGCACTTGCTGCCTGTGCTGCAGTGGCAATTGTCATGGCCGTATTTTTAAAACTTGTGTTGCCGATCCCTTCAAAATTTACCCCACCGGAAAAATACTTCCTTGGGATACTCTCCTGAGTTGCGGGATCAATATCTTCCTTAATATAATTATAAACCCCCTTTTTAAAAGCCCTCAAATACCGCTGGTAGATCTTTTGTTTTTCCTGCGGGTCGTCAATGTTGACCCCCGCGATTTTATTTCTATTTGTGTAGACCAAAGATAAAATACTATGCTTGATCTTATTTTTGTACCAAGTCGCAAGAATCAAGGAATTGTAAACCTGACGAAGCCTGGCAAAATTCTTATCTTCATTGACTTCCCTGATGAGCTCAGGAATGACGACTTCACGGACCATCTGGGAGCCTAATGCGTTGCTTGGGGACACGGTTGAAGCCATGTCCCCATGTCGGCGTTGGTTCTTTTCAAGTGCCAAATAATCCTGCTCAAGCATGACCTTTAATTTGCTCTCAACCACATAGGCAGCCCCTACTTGAGCATTCTCATAGACAACTGCTTTTTCCGGGACTATCCACACTTTATTAAAGGTATTGACCGGTATATCCGTTGTCCCGAACTTTTTTGCTGCTTCTTCATATATACGTTTCCAGAATTTCCTGCCTACTCCATCTTCAGGATAGATAAGGGAGGCTGTTATCTGCTTAAGCATGTAATCTTCCGCCAATAGGTCACGGCCCATTTCCGTTTGGCCGAATGAATTAGGCACGATCCTATCTTTTTCATAAGGTGAGAGATTGACCCACAAATCCTTCTCTGGAACTGTCAAGCTTGCCAAAAAATATTTAACCAATTTACTGGATTCATCCTTAAGGGCATCGTTAGTTAATTGGCTGTCCCCACGATCAAGAATAAAATCAAACCTGAATGGATTATCAGGATGGACCTTGATCCCTTTAAGGATGGGAGGGTCAAGCGGAGGACTTAAATGGACCATGACCCCGGGTGCAGGCAATCGAAATTCATCTGCCATGGCGGTTGGCAAAGGCCCAAAGGTATTAACCAAGAAAGCTGCCAGGATAAGTATGTGGATAAATGGGGTTCTGTCCATACTATATAAAGTATACAATATATAGACGGACAAAAACCACCCCAAGAGGAATTCTGATCAAACCCGCTTTTTACGTGAAAAAACGGCAGATTTGGCCGGTGAGGATACCGATATAGGCGCCAAGGGTATGGCCTAGAATGGCCAAAAGGAGACCTACGGAAGCAAGGCCTGGCTGGTATATTTCAGCTACGACCGGAGCAGAAACCAATCCTGCGAGATTGGACAGAGAAGCAGTGGCAACTAAGAATAAGGGAGCACGGATCAAACGGGCAGTCACCAGCAGTATTATCACATGGATCATGATCACCAGAGCACCTGCAACAAGCAATATCCCGGCCTGGGCAGCATGGGTTAAACTGGCACGGGCACCGATGCTCGTCAGCACAAAATACAAGATCCATTTGCCGAATTGGTGGGCACCCGTGTCCGGAATGCGGCTTATAGGAGTCACGGACAGGACAATGGCAATGGCCGTAACCAGCATAATGGTCCAGGCGTAAGGCGAGAGCACATTATTTCCCATCGGCAAATGAACAGATACTAACTGAGATGCCCTGCCAATAAACAACGCCAGTGCTATCATCATCACTGCCTTTCCAGGATCTACGGTCTGTGTTTTTTTCTTAGAAAATTGTTCGGTGCGCCGGGCCAGATCATCCAGGATCAGCCGGTCAGAATTGTTCCATTTATCGAATATATTCTGACGGGCAGCCAGGGTGACCAAAATACCCATCCATACATAGGGCATGATGGTGTCCACAATGACCATGGGCAAAAAGACAGTGTCAGGCACATTCAAAGCTTCTTTGACCCCGATCATATTGGCAGAGCCCCCTGTCCAGGACGCAGCCAGGGCACCGAAACCTCCCCAGAATTGTGGCCCGATCAAAGGTTTAAAAAGCACAAAGCCCGTGACCATGCCCAGTACGATCCCGAATGAACCGGCAAAGAACATCACGAGCGCTGCAGGCCCCAGACGGGAAATGGCCTTGATATCAATGTCCAATAACAGCAAAAAAAGTGCCGGAGGTAAAAGGCATTTGGTGATCCCCTGATATAAAGGACTTTTAGCATCGATGATGCCGCAGGTGGACAAGACCATGGGCAGAAAATAGATCCAGAACATCGAGGGAAGGAATTTGAACAAATGTTTCGTGCGGGGATTTCCAGCTAGAAACAAAACAGCGAATTCAACGGCTAAGAGAACGAGGATGAGAAATAGATGATTATGAATCATAACTTGGGAACTATGCCTATACCAGCTTTGGCCTTACTTAAATCATAAATCCCCTGCGATGATAAGAACGGATTGCGGGCTGCTTCCCCTTTGATAAAAAATGGCGTATCCAGGTCTACAAAGTCAAAATAGCCCAAACCTGCAGCCAGGTGTGCTGAGGCGGTCATGGCTAAATTAGATTCCATCATCCCGCCGATCATGAGCCGGACGCCCGCGGCATGGGCGAGCCGGCTGATCTCCAACGCATGAATCAATCCGGTTTTCATCAATTTCACATTAATGGCACCAGCCGCTTTTTCTTTAATGATACGGACCGCATCGGCCAGGGACGAACAAGATTCATCCGCGCAGACACATACCCTGGATTCCCGCGTTACTTTCTTTAAGCCTTCCCAATCCGTTTTAGGCACAGGCTGTTCAATCAGGTCCGGAACGATCCCAACCTTGGCCAATGACTTTAAAAACTGCAGGGTTTCCTTACAGGTGTACCCTTGATTAGCATCGAGAATAATTTGTGCACCTGGAGCAATCTGGCACACTGACTGGACCCGCTTAAAATCCAGGTCCGGATCGCGGCCTATCTTAATCTTAAAAGAACGGAACCCCTGACGCTTAAACGCCGAGGCGCGGGCCCTGGTTTCTTCAAGATCGGCGATAACGATGGTAATATCCGTCCGCAGACGCTTTGGCTTAGAATTCCACAAACGCCATAACGGGACATGCAGATACCGGGTCAGTGCATCAACAATAGCCATCTCCACCGCAGCTACAGCACTTTTATTATCCGTCAGGCATTCATGCAGCTGTGTCGAAATATTCAGATAGTCCCCTACATCTTTCCCTTTAAGCCAATGGGCAATACCTTTTAAATTTTTTAAGGTCTGCTCAATGGTCTCACCCGTGATATGGGTCGCGACCGCTGCTTCACCCAAACCTTTGGTCCCGTCTTTCAGTTCAAGGGTGAAAAAAATATTCTCCAATTGATCATGCTGGCCGCTGGCAATGCGAAAAGGCCGGTTTAAGGGAGCTTTAAAGAGTGTTACGGAAGTTTTAACGACGAGGGATGACTTATTCAATGGTCACAGTCCTGGTGAGCCGTCTTAATAAAGACCCTTTTTGGGACTCTTGACCTAAAGATAAATCCGAGATGATCACGCGGTCGATCGCATAAGAAACTTCTTTTTGGTCCACTTCCTTTTTGTACCCCGTGGTGTCGTGGATGGCATAAGGCTTTCCATTGACCATGCCTAAGTAAAGCATGATATGCCCCTTCATGGCCAAAAGGGTGTTGGCGGCAGGTGACTTGGCGATGGCTGAAACCTTGACATCATCAGCACTCTTTTCGTCGAAATCAACAGCTGTATTGCTGACCTGTGCCTGATCAATGGAATCCCGCGGTAAGACGATCCCGACAGTGGCAAAGACCATCTGCAGGAACCTGGAACAATCCTGCTCGCCGTACATATCTCCCCAGCCGTAAGGCTGATTAAGCATCATCAGGGCTTGTTTATAAATATTGCGCGCGGTAAATGGTAAAAATCCGGGGCTTACATCCTCCGCATTCATGTAGGCTTCTTTAATGGCCAGGGTGCCGTCAGCATCCATCACGGGAACATTGACCGTGACCCGTCCGGCGTCAACGCTGGTCAAAGGAAGACGCATGCCCATGCGCACATAATCATAGTAATCGGTCATGGATTCATTCAGAAAAATATCCGCCTTGGGCCTTATCACGACCGCGTAATCCTTGTCCTGGGCGAACTCCCTGACCTGGTTAACATCTCCCAAAGCGATATAACGGGCCTCCACCCATCCATCGCTGATCGCCGTCATCGTGTAATACCAAAGGCCGTCCGCAGATATATGGACAACGGCAACAGGGGTCCCTACATCCAGGGCACTGTTTTGCAACTGGTCAAAATCATCATCATTCTTTTCTTCGTACAATCCCTCCCTCGTCGGCAAAAAGCGCTGGGAAGCATAATGCACCACCAACCCGTAGCGGGGCGCCACCCCTATGACCACACCGCTTAGGTTCATGTTGCGTTTGACATCATCCATAAAATCCACATCATCCCTGACACCGGCCGCCGTGTAATAGTCCTTGGCCGTGATATCCGACAATGTTTTTTCAAGGTCATCCAGCAGTGACTCCGTCTTTAGGTCCTGGATGATGGTAAAAATATCCTTGGTTAATTTCTTATCGTTACGCAGACCGGTATTGAATTGGTCGATAGCATCAGGGCTCATGATCACGGCATCAGGTGAGGGATGGCGGCTGATCCAAAACCCGGCGGTTTTCATCATGCGAAAGGAATGTCCTATCAGGGAAGGCGCTTCATAATTACTCCGCTCCTGGGCCAAAACACGGGAAGACAAAAGCAATAAAACAAGGATGGGAAAAAATTTGAACTTCATTGGTTTATTTTATCACAAACACCCAAACACCCAAGCAATGTTTGCTTATAATACGTGAAGCTCACGCTGCAATTCGCTGATAATAGGGACATTCACAGCAGCTTTGATCTCAATAATTTCAGGTTCGAAGCCCTGGATAAGGTTTAATTGGGCCATGTCCTGCCGGACTAATGGTAAAGGAACACCTTGGCCGTCGCGTTTGATCTGCAGGTCCAAATGGGCAGAATTAAAATCAATACCACCGGGTATTTTAACACCAGCTGCTTGGGCATTATCACCTGACTGCTCAGCAGGCCGAAACCTTATAACATTTTGTACCCGTCTTGAGTGAGAAGAAAATAATTTAAGCCGTGACTCCTGCATTCTTTTGAGGTCCCTCCTTATCAACCGTAACCTGACGAGCATATTATTCAGTTTTCTAATCGTACTACGATCAACGGGGGCCTTTAACTTTAAACGGTCAATATACGTTGATAAACCAATATCCAGAAATGCACAAAATCTCGATTCACCGTCAACAGGAAGCCTTTTGAATTCACCCAACAGATCGGAACTCACCAATGGCGCCAGATCGGCATTCTCTAATATCAAATCTCTTAATGAACCCCTGATACTGTCAATATTCAAACTCGACATCGCCCTATCCAGACCAAACCTGTCCTGAATACGCCCCCTTAATTTCTTGACTAAAGCCGGTAAATTTTCTTTCACCAGCGTTAGCTTAGATGAAGTTTCGACAATAGGTATTCTTAGTATCCGCACTTCGTGACGGTCAACTCCTATTACACCTGCTTCAAAAGGAAGCCTAAGGACCACCTGATATGTTTTTCTAAAATATTCTTCCAACGCGATCGCTAAGTCTATAGTATTTAATCTGGGCCCTTTCTCAATAATTCCCTCGAACTTACCCGCTATATCTGACACTGCGATATTTTCCTCTTCGTCTAACTTGCGTACCGCTTCTATAGCATTAAATGTTGCGTGTTCTAATTCCTCACCTTCCGGGCCATACCATTTATTGATACGGCTCTTTAGCGCATTAAATAATGCCGGTAAATTTTCTTTCATCATCTTTAATTTTTTCCCTGAAATATTGACTACCGACACTCCGAGTACCTGCAATTCATTCCCATCAATTCTTGCTTCATCCTTAAGACCAAGGGGCACTTTAAAATAGTCATTGTCTTCAAAATACCCTTCTAAGCTGCCCGCCAACTTATTCGCCAGATCTTCGACATGAAGCGGATGTTCATTCTGAATAAATCTTTCAATCAAACCTTTTATTTCTTCCCTTGGTTTCTTATGGTCCAACGCCTGCACCGCTCTTTTCCCCCGATCCATTAATAATTGCACTCCCACCGGAACTGAAACCATCGCTGAATTATCGGCACTCATCGACTCAAATCCCAACTCTTTCTTAACATTACCTAAAATCCTTATTATAGCGTGACGGACTTCATTAATATCACCGACCTTGCCTGACGGAGGTGAAAAGTGTGCGATCTCAATGGCCATTAATCCGCCATTCTCAAAAACGCCTTCTGCCACCACCTTGTTCCGGGTCCCTACGGCCACCTCAAGCTCTGTTCTTGAGTCAACATTAGGAGTAAAAATGAACCCGATGGTGTAGTCATTGGTACTTGGATAATGATACAAATTAAGCTGATAATAACTGCCTGAGCTTCTGGTTTTGACGGGCTCTTCCCCATGCTTACCGTATGATATTAAATAGACTTTGGGATCAATTATTTCACCGGCAATCATCGCCTTACTTATCTTGCCCACTACGTCACCTTCGTCAATATCTTCCGGGATTTGATAATTATGTATGTCTTCTGAAATGACCAGCCTATGATCCAAGACATGATTCCTGTATAACCGTTCTTTATAATTTCTTCCGATTTGATACCAATCATCAACATACAGATCCCCATGAATGATATCAACCCCCAACCCCATGATATTCCCTGCTGAATACTCTTCATATTGCGGCTTGCTCTTGGCCACGCCCCTGGGAAGTTCCATTGGATCTATGATGGAAGCAATGTCCACGGCACTCATCATTTTAGACTTGGCATTGATAGCCCTACCCCAAATAATCCCGTCAGGCAGTTTTTTCACCAGGCTCACCCCCTCACCATTGATCTTGACAAATTCAACCGGATTCCCCTCATTCTCTTTAGACAACCGGGCCACATATAGATCCTTCTCTTTTAATTCATTTTCATACAGGGCAACCCCAATCACTTCAAATATCCTCGTCGAAAATTTACCGGGCTGTCCGATATGAAGCCTCAATTCACCATTGGGGGGGAATTCTCTCAACCTATAAACAAGCCTGCCATCTTCATACGATAAAGATGCCCCGGCACTCAACCTGTCTTTGTATTTTGCAATAAGCGCATTAACTTCACGCTCACTCAAAGTGCGGTCCCCATAGGGGTTCTCATGTTTAAAAATAGTTGTTACCTTCTTTAATGGATTCTGAATATTCTGAAAACCCCATAGTCGACCTGCCTGCGGCCAGGTCATCAACGAAATCAGTCCTAACGATCCTATTATCTTCCATGATCGGGCAGTCACCATTGCTTTGCTTGGCAATTTTGAACCTGTTAATATAATCTCCACTTCCTTCCCACGCTGTCGTTTAGGAACCGCCTCCACCTTTACATCAAAAATATTCTCATAGGGGGTATCCTTTAATCCTATCGCCTCCATTTGTTCCATTAATGCCTTCCTGGCATTTCCAAGGGCTATTTCTTCTGTTGTTCCATAACCAAGAAACTTGCGTCCAATCAATGCCTCGGCATTTTTTCGGACTACTGGCGGAATTATATATACGTTTTTATGCGCCATTGCAGGCTTGATGACGGCATGTTTCATGAAAATATTCTTGATCCTGTTTGTTATATTGGCCGGCATGGGCGTGCCATCCGTATACTTTTCCGATAATGATAAATCCGGATTCTTTTCATTGAATGAGCTAAATAACGCCTCTGCTTCCTGATAATCATCTCCTAAAACGTCCTGCAGCTCATAAAACATCTCCATCTTGCTCAATCTTGATATTTTTGACTTGGCCGTCTTATCAAAAACAGCCACATATTCAATTAAAGCGGCCTTTTGTTCAGGGGTAAAAATGAATTTACCCTTATGCGCAACCATATTGGCTATTTCCCGGACTAAAACATCTTCTGTTTCCAATTCCGGTTCCCGCAATTCTTGTGCCAAAATATCCATACCTTGTCCCGTATGCAACCTTTGCCATCTTAGGAGCTTCTCATAGAGATACTCAAAATCAGGACGATCGTAATCAGCCAAATACCCCAGACTACGTTTAGGATCGGACATGATGCCCCTGAGGACCATCTCTTCCCTTCGCTCGGAATGATTTTCAATCCTGCCTTTGACAATATCAAAAAATATCTCTACTTGTTTTTGATCCGATTTAGTCAAATCAAGATCTCTATTCTCCGTCAAATCATTCTTCCTGACTCCTGTCCCATAGACCGCATAACTACCAGGTTTCCCTTCCAATTCCTCGATTAAATCGATGAATACATGTTGAATTCTGTCCCGGATAAAGAAAGGTCTTTCTGCTGCAGGAAAACCTTCAAATCTTTCATTACTGACAAGTAAATCTATCATTTTTCCTACAATCGGAGCACTGTGTCTTTCATTAGAAAAAAATCCCCATTGATCTCCCGCCATCGGTGGAGGAGATTCCATTTTTTCTTTGGGCACGGCCATCGCCGCGTTACCAGGAACACTCAAATTTACAGTGGTATCCTCTAGCTTGTCGGCTACTTGAGCAAAATTCCCAATATCAGGCAGTATTCCTTGCGGCAGCGACCGTATATTTCTCGAAGTAAAACGAACCACCACATCCTGTCCTATCATCGCAGGATCATCAACCATGCCCTTTAATGGATCATATCCCCCTGAAAAATACTTCCTTGGGATGGCTTCATTCGTGTACTTGTCCACATCTTCTTTGATGTAGTTGAACACGCCCTTCTTGAATGCTTTAAGATACCGCTGGTAAATGGCTTCATTGGTCCTGGGATCCTGGTCTACCCCCCTGACCTTGGCCTTGTCTGCATATATCTTCCCTAACAGAGATTCCTTCAATGCTTTCTTATACCAGGTCGCCAGGATCATCCCGCTGTACATTTGCCTCAGATGCGTGAAATTCTTACCCTCATTGACTTCTTTTTCCAGTTCTGGAAGGATCACTTCGCGGATGACTTGGGAGCCGATAGTGTGGGTAGTTTTACCAGGTGTTGAAGTGATCCCTGTATGCTTTTGCAGAGACAGATAATCTTCTTCCAGCATCACCTTTAAATGGCTCTTGAGGATATAGGCAGAGTTCCCGCTTTCATACACAATAGCTTCATCCGGTACGATCCATACTTTATTAAAGGTGTTCACAGGGATATTGGTTGTGTGATATTCCTTCCAGGCACGCTCATAGATCTTGTCCCAGAATTTCCTACCCAAGCCTTCTTCCGGATAGATCATGCTGGAGGTGATCTGCTTGAGCATATAATCTTGGGCTAATAGATCCCTCCCCATCTCGGTCTTGCCAAAATCATCTTTAATGATGCGGTCATGCTCATACGGCGATAAGTTGACCCATTGGTCTTCATCAGGAATGGTCAAAGAGGCCAGGAAGTATTTGATCAGCTTCTTATATTCTTCCTTCTTTTGATCACCTTCCAGCTCCTCATCACCTTTATGGATCAGAAAATCGAACTGGAGGGCATTGTCTGGATGGATGGTGATTCCCAATAGATGGGCTGGAGTGAACTCAGGGCTTAATTGGACCATCACTCCTGGCGGCGGCAGATGTGGCATGCCCCCTTCTTCAAATGACTGGGCATAGACAGAACTTTTGACCGACGTGATCGTAAAAGCAATTAAAATAGCTATAGAAATAGATTTTCGTATTTTTCTAAACATAGTCTTTTCAATATTTAGGGTATATGGGGGCATATTCCCCTCTTATTTAAATCTAAAAGAAGTATGCCATATTATGTATATAGAAACAAGGAAGGGGCTGTTTTAGGGGTAAATAAACTGGATCGGAATTTGCACGTCCGGATGGAGGCTTTTATGCACAGGGCAACTATGCGCTGCGGCTTCAAGCATTGCTCGTTTATCCGGGGGGATACCAGGAATCATATGAAGAATAACGCTGATGCTTCCGATACGCCTCACCGGTGAAGTGATCATTTCCTTGCTCACTTCAATAGTAGTTCCTTTAAGATCAATATTATGTTTCCCTGCAGCTATGCCCATTATAGTGAGCATGCAGGAACCTAAGGCCGCTGCCACGAGATCTGTCGGCGAAAAAGCCTCACCCCATATTATCCTTAGGCGCATCTGTGCTGATCACAGAACCTGAAGGTTCATGGGTTAACGCACAATGCAATTGTCCTTCGTAAACGATGCTCATTTTAACCATAGGAAACTCCTTATTACTGAATTGGCTCAACGATAATGCCTTTTTGAATATATAACGGTCTTATAAAGCTCCTGAGTTTGGGTAACTGCAAAGCATAGATGCCAGCCGCTATAATACAAAGGACCCCTCCACCCAATAAGGTGTTATTGGCGCCTATCCTTGCGGCCAGGACCCCTGAAAATAAACTGCCAAAAGGAGACAACCCCATAAAAGCCATGGTATAAAAACTCATCACACGGCCGCGCTTGTCTTCTTCGACGATGGTCTGCAAGATGATGTTGGAGGACGCCATTTGCACCATCATGCCGAAACCCGAGAACAAAAGTATCGGCATAGCGATCATTAACAGGGATGTGCGGGAAAAAATAATAACACCCACGCCAAAAAGTGCGGCTGTATACCCGATGACCTTGCCTAAGCCTAAAACATTCTTGCGCCCGGCCAAATAAATGGCTCCTGCCAGCGCCCCCAAGCCGGAGGCCGCCATCAATAATCCCAAAGACCTTGATCCTCCATGAAAAATATCCCTGGCAAAAACAGGCATCAAGGCCTGGACACCTCCGGCCACTAAACTGATCGCTGATAAAAGCATTAAAATAATACGGATCGGCATAAAATTAAAAGCATAAAGAAATCCTTCTTTTAACTGCAGCAGGACTGGTTCCTTATGACGGCTCGAACGCTCCCAACGGGGCAATTGCATCATCAAGAGGGAAAACAGCACCGCTATATAACTCAAGGCATTGATCAAGAAGCATGTGCCTTCGCCGAACAAGGCGATCAGGATCCCCCCGATGGAAGGGCCGATCAGACGGGCCGCATTCACCATGGAAGAATTAAGCGCAATGGCGTTGCTCAGGTCTTCCCGGTCATTGATCATGTCCACGGTAAAAGACTGGCGTACCGGGATATCAAAAGCATTCACTGCCCCTAAAAATAAACTCAAAAGAATAATATGCCAAACAGCGATATGGTGCGTCGCATAAAGAACATAAAGTATGATGGCCTGGAGCATGGCCATTGAATGCGTGATAAGAAGAAGCCGATGACGGTGATGACGGTCAGCGATGACCCCGGCCAAAGGAGCCAGCAAAAAAGTAGAGATCTGACTGGAGAAGCCGACCAGTCCCAATAAAAATGCGGAATTGGTCATGCGGTAGACCAGCCAGGAAACCGCAATCTGCTGCATCCATGTGCCGATGAGGGAAATGCTCTGCCCGGCAAAGAAAAGGCGGTAATTTTTATGGCGCAAGGCGCGAAAAACTGTTTTAATGTTCATATCATTTTATCTCGGGAACCCATAATCTAGCACGTCCAGAAATTATGCCAAGCAAAATTTCATCCCATCACTTCACCACTGCCCTAAAAAATCCCGATATCCGTTTTTGGATCGGTTCTGTCGGGTTCTTCACCTTAGGAAGCCGGGCATTGGCGGTGGTCATCGGTTTTCAAATCTATAAGATTACCCACAGCGCCATGGCCTTGGGTTGGCTGGGCCTGGTTGAAGCCATCCCGGCCCTTTCGTTGGTATTGATCGGCGGTTATGTAGCGGATCATTTTAGCCGCCGCAAGATCCTCCTGATCACCAGGGGATCATCGTGTGTTTGTGCGCTGGCCTTGGCCGCCTTATCCATGCAAAGTTATGCCCACTCATTGATAGGCCTATATTCTGTCATTTTCCTGGCAGGTGTCGCCCGTGGTTTCGCAGACCCTGCTAACACGGCCTTTGAAGCCCAGGTAGTCCCTAAAACAATCACTGTCAATGCATCGTCGTGGATTGGCAGTGTCTGGGTGGGATGCTCCATTATTGGGCCTGCCATCATCGGTTTTGTCTTTGCCGCTTGGGGTGCTTATGGCAGCTATCTTCTGATCACCGGATTTTTTATCCTGTCCTGGTTTTCCACCTTAGCCATTGGACCAAAACCCCAGGTCATGCCTGAACATAAAGAACCTTTTTTGAAAAGTGTCACCACGGGTTGGCGTTTTGTATTGAGCCATCAGCCGCTCTGGGGCGCCATGGCCCTGGATCTGATCGCCGTGCTTTTTGGAGGGGTGATCGCCCTTTTGCCCATTTTTGCCAGCGATATCCTGCACGTCGGAGCCCAAGGTTTAGGATTGCTTAATGCCGCCACCTCCGTAGGTGCCTTAAGCACCATGCTTTATGCCACCAAACACCCCCCCATTGCCAAGGCCGGACGCAATCTACTTTTGACCGTCGCTGGTTTTGGTTTGAGCATCCTTGTATTCGGATTTTCCAAAAATTTTCTGCTGTCGTTGGCTGCTTTGGCTTTAAGCGGCGTGTTTGACGGGGTCAGCATGGTCATTCGGCGCTCGATGGTAAGGCTGCTGTCGCCTGATGATATGCGGGGACGCATCTCAGCCGTGAGCTGGATATTTATCTGTTCTTCCAATGAATTAGGGGCTTTTGAAAGCGGCATGGTGGCGGCGTGGATCGGGACCATTCCCTGTGTTGCCGTTGGAGGTGTCGTGACCCTGGCCGTGGTGGCCTTAACCGCCTGCATTGCCCCGCAACTACGCAAACTGCGTTTTGACCCGCAGACGATGGAACGGGTTTATTTACCGTAATCTTTCCCGACAAAGGTACCGTCCCCGGCAAAAGGAGCTACCGTACTGTTCCCAACCTGC
>Ga0206883_1026_pt1 | contig 34187 bp, 28 predicted proteins | sample Alteio_BWOrgCont_2_FD_152910 | JGI IMG/M metagenome (GOLD analysis project Ga0206883, IMG submission 152910) | Enriched cells from forest soil in Barre Woods Harvard Forest LTER site, Petersham, Massachusetts, United States -... | ecosystem: Environmental > Terrestrial > Soil > Temperate forest > O... | reverse complement strand
GGAGAAAAGGATTTTACGGCGCATTCGGGACGGGTGCGATACTCCGGGCTCCAGCCCGGCGTGCACCAGAAGAATGTCGGGCAACTCGATGAAAAGCGGCCAGGAGGCGATTTCGGTGAGCCACCGCTCGCGCTCTTCCTCGCTTCCGAGGGACGCCAGGTAAAAACGCTGGGAGTCGGATTGCAAAGGCTCCGGCGTGGCGGCGGCGGCCAAACAGAAAGCGTCGTGATTGCCGAGCACGACGCGGGCGCGGCATTGGGCAAGAATTTCAAGGGTCTCCCGCGGCTTGGGGCCTTTGCCCACCACATCGCCCACGGAATAAAGGGCGTCGCCCCTGGAGTTCGCATCAGGATTCAAGTCGGAGAGGCTAGGATTGGAGTCAGAACCGGAAACAAAGCCAAAGTTTTGCAGAAGGTCGGCGAGTTCGTCGGCGCAACCGTGCAAATCACCCACGAAAAGGCGCCGCTTCATGCGACCTTGCTACCAGTATTCTTCGACGTGCAGCGAGCCTGGAGTGGCGGGCGCGTGGACCGAATAGCCCTTGGGCTCCAGCGTGTGCTTCACGTCCTCGATCATGGCGGGATTGCCGCATAAAAAGACCGAGGTCTTGGCCGGATCGAATTCCAGGCCGAGACGCTCCTTCAAAATCGGAGTGTGGAAGTATTGGGTGATGCGGCCGCATTCGCCGTCCCAGCAGGAATCCTCCTTCATGCGCGTGATGGAGGGAATGTAGGTGAGGTTGGGGAGGAACTTGGCGAACAGGGAGAGTTCCTGCATGTACCCGAGCTCCCATCCGCGCGGCGCTCCGTGGAGAATCACGAAACGGAAGGGGGAAGGGCTTTGCATCTGGGCGCGCATCATGGAAACGTAGGGAGCGAGGCCGGTGCCCGTGGCCGCGAGCACCACCCATTCGTGGGAGGCAGGGACCGTGTCAAGCGTGAAGTAACCGCGGACTTTTTCACCGATGTTGAGGCGCTCGCCGGGTTTTATTTGAACCAGGCGCGGCGTCAGGGATCCGTTGGAAACCACCGAGATGTAGAACTCGATGAGCCCGGGTTCGTGTCCCGCGGAGGCGATGCTGTAAGCCCGCAGGATCAGGCGATCGGCCTTCTGCTCCTTGAATTCGGGTTCACTTCCGGCGCGGCGCGGGATGTTGCTGGAAAGCCCCAGAAGCACGTACTGGCCTGAAATAAAGGGGGCCAGGGGTTTGTCCGGCTTGACCTTAAGGATGAACAGGTCTGGGCTTAAGTGGTGGATGGCGGCGACGGTGGCGTTGTATTTCTCTTGAATGGGATCCATGGTTTAAAAATGTAATTGACGCCGGATGCCGGACTTAAAGAAATCCCCATCCGATTTTTGCCTCGGCCCGGGTTCCGCCTGAATAGGAGGAAGCGGAAACGTTTTGGGAGGAGGCGTTTTCGCCCTGCAACTGAACGCTCAGAGGCAAAGCCTGGGCCAGCGAAGCCAGGGCGAAGAAATGGCCCCAGCGGCCGGAAACCTTTAGCTCCGGAGTGAGGAGATCCGCCTGCAGCCCCTGGAAATCATAGGTGTAATCCTGTTCAGTGTAGGCGATGAGCAGGGTGGTGGTTTTTTTGCTGAGGTGGCCCAGTCCCTCGAAGTTCATGGCGTTATAGGCCAGTCCGCACTCCGCGCGCCAGTGGGGGAAATTTCGGGCGAGCCATGCTCCCGAGGACCACTGATGGAAATTCATGTTTCCATCGAAGAGCCAGGTCTCGTCGTCGAAAATGTCGAAGATGTTGCCTTCGTAGGAGTTCAGGATGCTGTTGCGGTCCCAGAAATACTTATCGAAAGCCGCCTCCGGGCGCAGCCCGTCCCACTCCAAGACGGAAGCTCCCGCGAAGACCCCGGCGTCCCAGTTTTTTTTTCCGGCCTCGGCGTTTAACCTGAGCGAATAGTCCTTGTCCTGCGTTTGTTCATAACCGAAGTTGAAAGGCGTGGCCTCCGTGTTGTTGCTCCCCTCGAACACGTGCTGGCCCGAGTTTAGGCTCGCTTCAAGGGAAAGGCGGTACCACCCCCGGGCCTGCGAATCCGCCACGGCGAGATCAACGATGTTCTCCAGGTTTTGGCCGCTGTCGGACAGGCTGTACGTGTTGTTCCGGTTCGTGGGCAGACAGGAGAGGCGCCACCGGCCGGTCCAGTCCAGGCTTAAAAGGCGCCCCCTGAATTTTTTCCGCCACCCCGCTGAGAGGGCGGCGAAATCCTGCTGCAATAGAAAAGGCACGGAAATGGGAGAATACCCCTCCAGGGTCAAAGCGACGGGATAGACTTCCCTTTGCGCGCCCAGCGCGATGGATCCGGAAAAGCCCAGCGGCGCGGCACCCCTCAAAGCCAGGGCCGTCTCCCATCCTCCCGCGCTATTCCAGTTGGCGACAAGGTAGGGAACCCAAGAACCCAAGGTGTAGGAGGCGGAATTTTGCGATTGCCAGAGCGTTTGCTTTTCCTGAATCCGGAGGCTGCTGTCTCCAACGGTTCTGTCCCACTGAACCTGCTGCACCGAAGTGCGGATGTCGAGCTTTGGAATGAAGTTCAGGCGAATTTCCGAACCCGAGACGGCGTCTTCATAGTCCAGGGCAAAACTCCCGCTTTTGTGCAGGAGGTCTTGATAGTCCCAATTCAAAGCGGCGGACACGGGCGGAAGCGGTTGCTTTCCTGCCGATGAAAAATCCGAAAAATCTGAGAAGCCCGAAGGATCCGAAGGACAGTAAACGCCCTCCCGCTGCAAGCTGGGCAATCCCTCGATTAAGGGATCCTGTGAGCAGGGAGTGGGTTTCATCCACAGGCGATCGTAATTGAGCCCCAGGTCCGCCTGAAAGGGATCTTCCCACGCTGCGGCGATGCCTATAAAAATCAGCGGGATGAATAGAAAGAGAAAAAAGGGCCCCATCATGTCTTCGTCAGGCCGATGGGGCCTAGGACTCACCGGCCCAGGGCCCTATTGCCCGAGGAGGGACAGGGCGAAATTCGGACTCAGCAAAGATACCGCAGTGGGATGGGGAAGGCCCGTGGTGAGGCTGGACTCATTCCCATCGTAATAATTGTTGTTGTTATTCTCGTTCGCCTGATTGGCTTCCAGCTCTTTTTGGATGACGCGCCAGAGGCTGTTTGAGGTCGCGCCCGGCAGGAAACCCTGGAAGGTGGGATCTTGCCAATAGATAATGGTCTTTAACTGCGCGACCTGCTGCGCGGGCGTCAGACTGTTGTCGCTGTTATTCAGAATGTTGCTGACGGTATAGATGCTGCCGGTCACCGGGGGCTTCGTTCCAGCGGTGTTTGTGAAATAGACCACGGGGTTGGCACTGTCCCAGGTGCCCGCCTGATAGAATGCATAGTAGGGCAGCATCTTCTTGTAATCCTGCACGCTGAAGAAGGCGGCGAAATTCACGTTAATCGAGGTATCTCCGCTTATCGCCCCCGTCGCGATATCCGTCACCAGATAAGGCTGATTCATGTACTTCGATACGGAGTCGAGAGCTGTCAGGGCGCTGTCGAAATCGTTGTCCTGAATACAGTTTTCATCCTGGACTTTGGAGCACAAATGGATGATTTCATTGATCTGGCTGGTGTCGGCTTGGGTCTTGACAGTGGCCAGTCCTGCCTGCAGGACGCCAAGGGCGCTCTGGATTTCCGGGTCCACGCTCGCCAATTGCGCCGACCAGCCCGCACGCACGGCCAGGAAAGGGGAGCCGGGGGACAGGAGGGTGGTCAGGGTCGTGAGCGCGCTTATCTGGGACGAGGATAAATCGTTGAAATTCTGGATGTTTCCGAGGGTGTCGAGATAGGCGTAGGAACCGTTTTGATCGATGTCGTAGTCGTAGGACAAAAGCAACGTGGCGAGGGCGTGGGTGGCCTTGAAGCCTGCCAGCAGCACCGCCGCTTCCGAGTGGCCGAGTTTACGGGGAGACCCGTCGATTTGCAACGTCATGGAAAAGGTGGGGTCATTGTAAACGATCTGAAGTTCGGCGATGGCTTTTTCCAAAGCGGGGAGCAGGACGCTGGCCACGGTATCCTGGATTTGCGAAAATTTCGGTGTACCCGCTTGTGCCGCGACCTTGCGCAGAATTTCGACGCGGGCCTGCGGCGCGTTTTTAGCCAGGTTCATGTTCAGGGGCGATCCGGCTCCCACGGTGTTGTTGAGCTCCGAGCTCAGTCCCGGGGACTGTGCCGCCAAAAGAACGCCGGTCAGGGCGGCCCCTAGGTTAGCCTCGCTGTTGTTCGGATTGAGGGTGAGGGCCTGCTGGAAATCGGCGTTTGCGGCCGTCAAGGAATCCAAGTTGCCCTGTCCGTATTGGAATTGGGCGCTGCTCAACTGGTCGATCGCGCCGTTCAAATTGGCGGTGGCGGCGGCGGTGGTTGAATCTGAAGTCTTGATGTCCACTGAGGTCGGGCCGCTGTTGCTCATGCAACTCGACAGCCACGCCGCCATTGCCAGCGACGCAAGGGATGCCACGGAGGGAATGCGCAAGAAAACTTTTCGATTAAACAGCATGGTATTCTCCCAATCCTTATTAATGATGTCGGTAATAGTAGCATAAACCTTAATGGCGGCGGGTCGCAGGCACTCTGGCTACCGCGCGTCGAAACAACGAATCCGTTACAATTTTAAAGACGCGAAATCGCGAGTCTTAAGCCGCTATAAGTCAGCACAGGGTCCCAATCTGCGCGCAATCGCCTGTATTCATCGGGGTCGGCGAGCAAGGGTTCAATGCGCCATTGCTGGTGGAGCGAGAGGACGCCGGGCTCGTCCTGTTCAATCGAGAATTGCCACTGGAGGTACTTCTGCTTCCATTTGCGGGCCAGGGGGAGGGATTTCCACTCGAATCCCGGCGGAAGGCGGTAGGACCAGTCGGATTCCACATTGATGGCATGCGGAAAGCACACGGGGGCAGTGCGGTGTCCGGCATCGGGGAAACGCAGGAAACTGAGCTCTAGTTTGGGGAAGTAGTCAAAGGATTGCGGGGCGTCCAGATACGGAAAACGGCCATGATAATGCAGCACAAAGATCAAGGGAAGGTCAGGCTTGTCCTCGTTTAGGATGCGGAAGGAATCCTCGTCAAAGGAGGCGTAGCCCGAGGCCAGCCAATTGAGGAGATGATCCTGCCTCGTTTCAGGACTCCAGGTGTTCAGGCGCTCGCGGAACTCGGCGGCCACCTTGCCTTTCAGAACCAGGCTGTCAACGCCTTGCGCCGTTCTATTCGCATTCACGTCCAAGGTATGGACTATCCCCACCGAATGTTCATCCATGCTGTCGATTTCCGGAATGGAAACCAGCTCCGGATGGGAGGGGTCCAGAACAAGGGCGTTGTGGCCTTCCAGGGCCAGCGGGTAGCGCCGGAAAGCCGAGAACTTGTCGGTGGGGTCGAGGAAATAATCCCCTTGGCCTCCCTGGGCGGGAACCTGCACCACCATGTGATCGAATTGATTCAGATGGGGTTGTCCTGCATCGCCCAGGTGGTGCAGGCTGACGAGGCAAAGGTGGGCCTCGATGCCGCGCGCCTGCAGCATCTGCATGAGGAGCAAAGCGTGCCCCTTGCAATCGGCGTATCCCTTGGCGAGAATCACGGGAACCGAATCGGGAATCGCGGCCTGCAAATCGAATTCGTGATTGTCGTAGCGGATCGAATCGCGCGCGTACCGGAACAGGGCTGTCACCGGGTTTTCCGCGGGGTTCTCCGCGGAAATCTCGAAGGCGCGTTCACGCGCCGCGAGCGGAGGCTGCGTCACGTCGATGCCGGCTTTTTTCAGCTGGCCGAGATAGCTTAAGGCCACGTCGCTCCAGGTGGCAAGCGGCGCGGCGCTGAATCCGCTGGCGTAGGTTTCGCTTTCCGGTGCGAAGTTTTCCTCGGGGGGAAGCGCCGGGGCGGACATCATCAAGACGATGCGGTCGGACAACGTGTCGAGGCGCACGTTTCCGAAGGGATTGATCAGCAGGTTCGCGGGCGGATGAAGCAGCTCAAAACGGCTGTAGGCCACCGGATACCCGGCTAAATGCTCGAACCGAACGTAGGGAAACTCGGGGCTTAAGACCTGAGACTGCGTGGTAAGGAGGAGCTCGACAAACATCGGGCCGGGGCGGGTTTTGAGCGTAAGGTGCGCCAGCAGGTTTTCCGGATGCAAAGCGGCATCGGGATTTTTGGTGATGTAATAGTCCTCCAGTCCGCCCTCATGTATGCTGTTCCACTTCGCGTCGTAAATCCGCAGGCGGTTGACGTAAAACCGCTCGGTGCTTGGATTGAGATTGAAGAGGAGCTCGGAGAAGCGGATAAGACGCGCTCCGTCGGGAACCCGGAAAAACAGATGCCGGGTTTGCGTCCACCTGCCTCCCGGAACCCACTCGTGGACGATTTGCTGCGCGATGAGATACATCGGATAGCCGGAAAAACGACTGTCCCATGCTGAGTCGCGCAGCATTTTGCGGACCTGGTTGGCACTCATGCTTGTGGGCAGCGGAATAAGGGGCGTGCGCAGGAACTGATTGCTCTTGTCGCCCAAAAGCGCCGCGATGCGGGTTTGCAATTCCTGGGCCTCGCTCTCCGAGGGGTTGAGGCGCAGGGACTGGTTTACGGAGCCTTCCGCCTGCCGGAAGAGTTTCAGGTTGTATTCGCAGGCGGCCTTGAGGAACAGATTTTCGGCCGTGACGGGGAAGCCGGCGCCGAGCTTTCGGATGAAATCGAGCCCGTCCTCGAAGCGCTGCAGCCCGAGGTAGGCGCGCATCGTGTACGCCGTCGATTTGGCCGTCGGCGTGGAATCGATCTGCGCGCGCTGCACCACGGCCAGGGCGCTGTCGTATTCCTCGAGGCCCAGATAGGTTCCGGCCAGATAGACGCCCAGCCGGAAGCTCGGCTTCTGCGCATAAAACGGAAGCAGCACGTTTTTGGATTGCGTTCTTTCGTCCAGCCCCCACAGGGCGTCCGAAAGGTTTATGAGCCATTCTTGGTTGGCTGGATTTTTTTCCACCGCTTCGAGGGCCCAATCCCTTGCTTCGGGATAATGGCGCGTTTCCTTGTAGAAGGCGCTGAGGATGCCGCACAATTCATCCGAGGATTCCACCAAGGCGGGGTGCTGAAGCAAGAGGTCGATGCCGCCCTGCGCGTCGTTGCGCAATTGATATAAGACGGCCTTGTTTACCAGATAGGCCGGCACGGTGGAGTCCAGATCAAACGCCTGCCGGAAACGGTTTTGAGCTTCGGCGTAATCCGTATCCTCAAGGGCTTTGAGCCCCACTGTATTCACCAAGGCGGCTAGAAACCGGCGGCGCGAATCGGCATCCTGCGCGCTTCCTCTTTCAGTGTCACCTATGTCCATCGACAATCCTTCAGCGCTGCAGCCGTGGAATCCAGGCTCCGAGACACCGTGAAGGCTGAGGTATACCATCGTGGTGTCGGTCAGGCGCAGCAGTCCGCAGTGGGCGCTGTCGTTTGGAGGCAGCAGAACTTTGAAACCTTCAAATCCCGGCGGCGGGAGCGCGGTGTCTGAAACGTTTTCCTTAAACAAGTAGGCCAATGCGTTTTCAATGTCGTTTTTTCGAAAGGTGCCGGGTGGAAAATCGGCAGCGTACAACATGGCGAGTTTGAGGGAGTCGTTGCGCTGAGCCAAGGAGAGAATATTTTGAATGGCCGGCCGGGAAGTATCCTCCCTAACATTCCAGACACCCGGTGCCCCCGTCAGGGTTCCACAGATGGATTTGTGTTCCGTAAAGGACGGAGGATGGAATATTGCGGTTTTATCCGGTTCGCGGTTTCCATTTTCTGACAACGCCATGGCCGATATTCGACTGGGATGGGCGCAGCCTGTCAGGATGACGGCGATGCCCAGGCAAAGAACTCTCAAATTCGGGAGCATAGGAAATTTGGCAAGGTTCTAGTTCAGTATAAAATAAGGGGAATGGCGCGACTATATTTTAGGTCCCGCGTAAAATTCATTTGGAGAGGGAGACTTTCAATGGCTATCAAAATTGGTATTAACGGATTTGGACGCATTGGGCGTTTGGCGTTTCGCGCCGCGATTCACCGCGACGATGTCGAAGTTGTCGGCATCAACGACCTTATCGACGTGGAATACATGGCGTATATGCTCAAGTACGACTCCACCCATGGGCGTTTCAAGGCGAATGTCTCGGTCAAGGACGGCCACCTTCAGGTGAACGGGAAATCCATCCGCGTCTCCGCCGAAAAGAATCCCGCCGATCTCAAGTGGAACACCATCGGTGCCGAATACGTCATCGAATCGACAGGTCTGTTCACGACGGTCGAGAAGGCGCAACTGCATCTGGAAGCCGGAGCCAAGAAGGTGGTGATTTCCGCCCCCTCCGCGGACGCCCCCATGTTTGTCATGGGTGTCAATCACGAGAAGTACGACAGCCTGACCCAGCACGTGGTCTCGAATGCCAGCTGCACCACCAATTGCCTGGCGCCGCTGGCCAAGGTGGTGAACGACAATTGGGGCATCGTGGAAGGGCTCATGACCACGGTGCACGCCACCACGGCCACCCAGAAAACCGTGGACGGACCCTCCGCCAAGGACTGGCGCGGCGGACGCGCCGCCCCGCAAAACATCATTCCCTCCTCCACCGGCGCGGCCAAAGCGGTGGGCAAGGTGATTCCCGAACTCAACGGCAAACTCACCGGCATGTCCTTCCGCGTGCCCACGCCCGACGTTTCCGTCGTGGATCTGACCTGCCGGCTGGCCAAGCCCGCCAAATATGAGGAGATCAAGGCCGCCATGAAAAAAGCCTCGGAAACCACCCTTAAGGGCATCCTGGGTTACACCGAGGACGCGGTGGTGTCCACGGATTTCCTGGGAGATCCGCGCACCAGCATATTCGACGCGGAAGCGGGCATCGCCTTGAACGACACCTTCGTGAAACTCGTGGCCTGGTATGACAACGAATGGGGCTATTCCCACAAGCTGGTGGATCTCATTCTCCACATGGTCTCCAAGGACAAGTAAAGACATTGAAGACATAAGACATGTGAGTGAAGCCGGAGCGGCAAGGAAACAGGATGGCCAAACTTTTTATCGAGGATGTTCCGGTTCAGGGCAAGCGCGTTTTAGTCCGCGTGGATTTCAACGTGCCCCTCAAGGAGGGTCAGGTTGAAAGCGACAAGCGCCTGCGCGAATCGCTGCCGACGCTGAACTACTGCCTTAGCCGGGGCGCCAGCCTCGTGCTCATGAGCCATCTGGGGCGTCCCGACGGCAAGCGGGTGGAGAAGCACAGCCTGAAGCCCGTGGCCGCGCGCCTGCAGGAGTTGCTGGGCCGCCCGGTGAAGTTTCTGGACGATTGCGCGGGACCCGAGGTGGAAAAAGCCTGCGCGGCGCTTTTGCCCGGCGAGGTCGTTCTGCTTGAAAACCTGCGCTTCCACATCGAGGAAGAGGGCAAGATAAAGAACAAGGACGGAACGTCGCTTAAGGCGGACCCGGCGGCTGTCCAGGCTTTTCGCGCTTCCCTCACGCGCCTCGGCGACGTGTATGTCAACGACGCCTTCGGCACCGCCCATCGCGCCCACAGTTCCATGGTGGGCGTGGACCTGCCGCAGCGCGCGGCGGGTTACCTGATGAAAAAGGAACTCGATTTTCTGGGCGGCGCTTTGGACAAGCCTGCGCGCCCCTTCGTGTCCATTATCGGCGGCGCGAAAATCTCCGGCAAAATAGACGTCATCGAGGCGCTGCTTCCCAAGGTGGATAAACTGCTTGTCGGCGGGGGCATGGCCTACACGTTTCTCAAGGCGATGGGCTTCGAAATCGGGAAGTCGCTGTGCGAGAAGGACAAGGTTGAACTGGCCCGCGACCTGATGCGGCGCGCCGGAGACAAGATTCAGCTGCCGGTGGACTTTCGGGTCACCGACAACGTGGACTTCAGCAACCGCAGGATAGGCTCCGCGCTCCGGACGGTTGAGCGCGCGGGAATTCCACCCGACATGGAATCGGTGGACATCGGACCCCAGAGCATCGAGCTGTTCACTTCCATCATTCTGAATGCAAAGACCGTGGTGTGGAACGGCCCTATGGGCGTTTTCGAGATAGAGGCCTCCTCCAAGGGAACCTTCGGGGTTGCGGAGGCCCTGGTCGCAGCGACAGCCAAAGGCGCCATCACCATCATCGGCGGCGGCGATTCCGCCGCGGCCATCGAGCAGATGGGGCTGGAGAATGAGGTCTCGCACGTCTCCACGGGCGGCGGCGCATCCCTGGAATTCCTGGAAGGCAAAGAGCTGCCCGGTGTTGCCGCTTTGACCGAAGCGGCCTGATTTTTGTCTGCAGAGAGTCGTTAGAGAGTCTGCAGACAAAAATCAGGAAAGAATAAGGAAGGGGCCCATGCGCCGGAAAATATTCGCAGGCAACTGGAAAATGCACAAGACCGCAGCCGAGTCTGAAGGCCTGGCCCGGGACGTCGTGGAAGGTTTGCGGGCGCACCCCACTTCCAGCGAAGTGGTCGTGTGTCCCACCTATGTGGCTTTGGACCGGGTCGCGGCAGTGCTCACCGGTTCTCCGGTTTTGCTGGGAGCGCAGGACATGCATTGGGAATCGCAGGGCGCTTACACGGGAAAGATTTCGGCGGATATGCTCCAAGCGGTGGGGGTGACCTATGTGATCATAGGCCACTCCGAGCAGCGGGCTTATTTCCATGAAACCGACGAAACCGTGAACCGAAAAGCGCGCAAAGCCTTGGCAGGCGGTATCCTAAAACCCATCCTGTGCGTCGGCGAGACGTTGCAAGAACGCGAGACAGGCCTGATGGAAAAGGTGATTCAGACCCAAATTCGGGGAGCTTACGCCGGCATTGCCGCCTCCGAGGCCTTGCATACCGTTATCGCCTACGAGCCTGTCTGGGCCATCGGCACCGGCCGGAATGCCAGCCCGGAGCAGGCGCAAAGCGTCCACTTTTTCATCCGCGAACTTTTGGCCTCCCTGTACGATCGTTCGGTTTCAGAAGCGGTTCGGATTCAATATGGAGGCAGCCTGAAGCCGGAAAACGCCCTGGAATTGCTGTCCCAACCGGATATCGATGGAGGATTAATAGGGGGCGCTTCCTTGAAGGCGGATGCTTTTCTGGGTATAATTGCCTCCTCTTAAAAAAGCCTGAGGGATGTTTGGCGAGGTTTTTCTCGACAACACCCCGAAGGGAAACGGAAAAAACATTATGGGAATCGGATTTACCTTACTCCTCATTTTGCACGTCATCGTCTGCCTGTTCCTCATCTTGCTGGTTTTAGTGCAAAATGACAAGGGCGGGGGGCTGGCCGGAGCTTTTGGCGGCATGGGCGGAAGCGCCGCCTTTACCGGCAGTTCGACCGTGACCATCCTGACGCGCATTACCCAGGGAGCCGCCGTGGCCGCCTTCGTGGTTTTGCTCGGCCTCAACTATTTGAGCCTGAATTCCAATCGCGCGGCGCAATCCCAATCCGAACTTAAAGGCGCGCGCCGCGGGCTTTCCGCCGTGCTTCCCCCTTCTTCAGCGCTTCCTCTCGCGCCCCAGGGACAGCAAGCCCCCGCCCAAATCCCGGGCCTGGGCGGGGGGTCGGCACCCGCTTCAACTCCGCAAGGAGCTTCTCCGGGAAACGCGAATTAAACCGGACAACCTGAATATCCTGGATAACTGAATAATCCGGATGTTCGCGCTGTCCGAGCTTTGTGAATTTTGCGGTCGTGGTGAAATGGCAGACACGCAAGCTTGAGGTGCTTGTGGGGTAACACCCGTGGCGGTTCAAGTCCGCCCGACCGCACCAACCTACCTTCTACCTTAACGGTCCCTTGTACTCGCTCCTTTATCTGGTCCCGAAAAACTGGCTGAGCCGGAGCATCGGCTGGGCGGTGCGGCGCCGGTGGCCTTTCGGACTGCACGTCCGCATCCGCGACGGGTTTATCCGCCATTTCCGCGTGGACGTTTCTGAGTCCGAGTTTCCTCTAACGAGCTATCCGACGCTGGGCGAATTTTTCGCGCGGCGGCTGCGTCCGGGAGCCCGCCCTTTGGGTGCGGCGGCCTTGGTTTCACCGGTGGACGGAATGCTCACGCAGCGGGGTTTCTTAGCGGAGGGCCTCGCCCTGACGCAGATCAAGGGGATCTCCTATTCCTTAAAGAGTCTTCTCGGCGAGGGGTGGGATGCTTCGGCGTATGCCGGAGGCGCTTTCCTGACGCTGTATCTCGCGCCCTGGAACTACCACCGCATTCATTCCCCCGCGGAAGGGCGGGTGCTGCGGGCGCGCCATATCGCGGGAGCCCTTTGGCCTGTGAACGCATGGAGCGTAAAGAACATTCCGGACTTGTTCATGCGCAACGATCGCATGCTGGTGGAGATGGAATCCGGCGGCGGGCGCGTTGTCGTCGCGCTGGTGGGCGCCACCAATGTGGGACGCATCACGCTGTCCTTTTGCCCGCAGCTGCTCGGCAACCGCTTTCCGGCATCCGGGGTTCGCGACTGGAAACCCTCCGCAGAAACGCGCCTGGAAAAGGGGGCGGAGCTGGGTTGTTTTGAAATGGGATCGACGGTGGTTTTGATAGTGGACGCGACCTTCGCGTCCCGGCTGATAAACGAGCTGCGCGGTGACGCCCCGGTTCCGATGCGAGTCGGGTTAGATCTTTCTTCGTGAGCCTTCCCGTCCCAGAGGATATTTTCCCCTTGCTTCGCCGGTTCGCGGAGCCTTTTGCGAACACTTCTCCCGCCATCGTCTCCCGCTTTCAAAAGGAAACGCCGGAACCTCTCTTTCCCTTCGGCATCGCAACGGACCGCGGTCTGGGAATCCTTCTGTTATGCGCGGCGCTCTACCGTCCCGGCGCGGAATCCCGCGGAACCCGGGTCATCACCGGATTATACGCGGCTCTTGGCAATGATGTTTTCAAACTGAACCGCATCCCCTTCGGAACCTTGCAGACGGCGCTGTCCAATTTGCCTCTCGCGCCGGACCCGGAAGAACAGAAACGGATTCCCGGGATTCTTCGCAGCGTTTGCGACTTCTTTTACGAGAGGGGCAGCCTTAGGAATTGGCTGGCCGCCGCAGAAACCTGGGAGAAGTGCGTTCAGCAGATGTCGGAGGCCATTTACTGGATGGGCCGTCATTCGCCCTGGCGAACGAAATCCCGTTACTTTCTGTGGCTGGCTTCCTTTCAGGACGGATTTGCGGCACAGTTTCCGCAATCCGAAAATTTTTCCTGGCCGGTGGGAGAGGGGCACGGTCGATTTTACGGCCATATTTTGCGTCCCGCAATGTATCCCGCCGCGCGGTTTAAGGCAAAGGAAACTCCGGAGACCTCGCCGGAAGCGCGTCTGCGATTTTTCCGGGACTTGGGGCGATCTGCCTTCCCCGGAGAGTCCTGGAAACTTTTCCAGGTGCTCGACGCCTATTTACGTCCCGAAAAGGAGCATGAATATTTATGTCGCAAGATCCAAGGCGGTTGTAAACCATGTCCCTTCGTAAAACGATGCCCCGCAGCCATGCACCTCGGCGAGTCCCGGCGGTGAACAGGCTTCCCGTGCGGTTTACCGTCGGCTTTCGTTTCTATGTGAAGGCGGCGCTCGCGCTTTGGGTAACCTCCCTCGCTTGGACCGGTTGTCATCAAGCGGAAAATAGGGGCGATGCCCTCCTGTGGGAAGGCGCTCCTTTAACTCCCGAACGCGAAATTTCGAATCCTTCCTCCGCGCAATTGAAGTCGGAAGGTTTTCCGGAGCTAAAGTCCTCGATAGCACTGCCTCATCGTTTCCTTGCCTTTAACCAGGGGACTTTGAAACTTCTTGAGTTTGGAGGAGAAGCCGAGGCCTATGCAGCCTTCGAGCGACTGGCAGATCCGGGCGAATTGGCCGACGGCTTTGCGTTGCGCGGGGACACATTGTTTTTTCGCAAAGGCCCCTGGCTGGGTGAGAGGGTCGGTTCCGATGATGGACAGGGAGAGGATGGCCTGCGCTCCAAGCTTGAGCTCCCCGGAGGCAATAGTTGGGGGGCGTTGCCGGAAGGTTTCGCCTCGCTTCTGCAACAGGGCAGAGTTTACCATTCCGAGCGCGTCCTGACCGATTTTTTTCTGGGGCTTCCCATTCCAGTGCCCATCTATGCGGCGCGTTTGGATTGCCATGGAGATTCCGCCTGGATTTACGCGTCTCCGGGAATGCCTCTGCATTTTGTTCTCGCGGCGGGCGAAAGGTCCGGTTACCAACTCGATTCCATGGGATCGGACAAAATCGTAACCTTAGCTTCTGGATCGAAAACGGCACCCATTCCTCTGCCGCCCTTAAGATTGGATTTTTTTGGGTCCGGAATGGCGGCGGTAGAGGGTTGTTTTGATGATTCTTTGACTATCCACTGGCTGGAGATTCAAAAAAAGGCGCTAAAAAGCCTTAAATTAGAGGCATCTTAGGGAAATAAGGCCAATTTCAGCGGATTTCGATTGACAAGCTTCAGGGTTCAGTGCAATTTAAAGTGACAAAGGAGGGGCATCGCCCTCCAAAACTGCGAAGGGAAAGCATATGAGCCATATCCTGGACCTTGAAAACGAAATTACAACGCTCAAGGAAGAATTGGAAAAGTTCGAGCGTGGCAACAAGTCTGCCGGTACGCGCGCCCGAAAAGTTCTGCAAAATATCAAGCGCGTGTCGCAGGACATCCGCGTTTATATCCAGAGCGCTAAAAAGACGGACTCGAAAAAAGAGGCTTAAGCTTCTTTTAAGTCCGTCCGCTGATCTTTTCTCGATCTTTAGCGTTCCTTCCGCTTCGCACAACGAGGCGGAATTTTTTTTCATGCGGCAGAGGGCAGTCGTTTTTTGAGCGCGGGAAAGTTCGCAACGCGCTTCTCGTTTTACCCCCAAAGACCCTTTAAATTCGCCTTTTTGAGTAAAAGTCGTTTGACTTGACTTGGACTTGGAGGTAAGTTCAAGCGTGGATAACCGGGGCCTGCAGGCTGCCGGAGCGCTTTTGTTTTGAGTTGCGGTTTAATTACATGGGGAAAGAACAAAAATGCTCAAGCACCTGAAGGCAGCGCTCTTGGCAACGGGTGTCTTTGCCTTCCTCTTCGGGGTTCAATCGGCCGGAGCCAAGGTTCTTCATGTGCCTTCGGACTATCCGACTTTGATGGCCGCCCTGACCCATGTGGATTACGGCGATTCGGTGGTCGCGGCTCCGGGAAAATACGCCGAAAACGTGACGCTCGTCCAGGGGGTGGTTGTCACCTGCTCCGAGCCGGCCAAATGCATCATCGACGGCATGCGCCGCGGCCCGGCAGTTTATGCGGTGGCGGGTTCCGAAATCTCGAATTTCACCATCACCAACGGCATCGACGGAATCCTTTGCGAAAATGCCTCGGCGCTGCACATCCATCACAACTGGATTGTGGACAACGAGGGCGCCGGAATCAGCGCCTTCATCTCCCTGCCGCAAATAGACAACAACGTCATTTACGGGAACCGCTGGTCCGGGATCCTAATCTGGGGGGCCAAGTCCCTCGATAGCCGCATCGAGAACAACGTCGTGCTGCGAAACGGCTACAACGGGCTTACCTTGCGGGGCCCCACCCGAATCATCGTCCGCAACAACGTCTTCATGGACAACCGCGAGTACGGCATCTACTCGGATCCGGACGCGGCCCAATCGCAGGTCGTTTACAACGACATTTTTGATAATGTCCTGTCTTTCAACCCCTACACCAAGGTGAACACCTCCAATATTCCCAGCGACCCCCTGTTCGTCGATGCGGGTCTTAGCTCCCCCAATTTCCTGCCAGGGCGCCATTCCCCGCTTGTCCGGAGGGGCTACGAACAGCAGGACATCGGACTCTTGACGCAAGAGGAAGGTTCGCCATCGTCCTTGTCATCTCCGCAATCATCCTCGCCCCTGTCCGATAGCGGTCAAACCCAGTGAACCCCGCCCGGCAAGCCAACGATAACCCTCATAACCCTGATAAGGCTGATAAGGGAGTGGACGCTTTGAATTATCGCTATCGAATTGCCCTGCTTCCCATTCTGCTTCTGGCTTGCGCTCATATCTGCAGCGCCGTCAGCTTTGGAACGCTGCCCTACGAAGCGTACGGATATCAGCAGAACGACTGGTTCGCGACTTACGGCGACAATGAAGCCGCCTATGTCAATCCGGCCTCCATTTCCGAAGCGGATCAAATCGAGGCGAGCGTCGCCGCCTTCCAGACCCTTTCCGGCAAGGCGGGCGAAAATTTCGTCACCGGCGTGCTGCCCCTTGGTTATAACCACACCCTCGGCGTCACGTTTTTTCAGAACGGATCCGACATCGACAACTCGTCGGCGAGCTATCTCCAGAACGTCTACATCCTGAGTTACGCCATGCGCATGCCCACAACCTTTCCCAGCGGCCTCAGCGACAAGCTGACGGTTGGCGTGAACGGCACGGTGTTTCAATACAACGACTTCGACGCCTTTGGGGGGACGCAATACAGCTACGGCGCGGACGTGGGCTTGTCCTATAACCCCTTCACGACCACCCAGTACGGCAAGCTGTTGCTGGGCCTCTCCTTGCAGAATCTGCTGCAGCCCTCCGTCAAGAACGAGCCCGGGGATCCCAGTGTAAGCATCCCGCGCAACGTCAACGCCTCCTTGTACTGGCTCGGGTGGGATAAGCGGCTCGAAGTCGCGGCTTCGGCCAGCGTCATCGACATCACCCACCAGGGATCGGGAACCGGGGACGTCATCGTCCCTTCCGGCGGCGTGACCTACTACGTCGAGCCTTGGGCGGGACTCAAGCTGAAGTACACCAAGGACGGATATCCGGTTGTCGGCGCAACCGCCAACGTGGAGAACCTCCCTCTTTTTCGTTATCTGCAACTGGACGTCGACCTTTCGGACGACGTCCTCTCCGACAACAACCAGGGCCGCGGCTTCCTCTGGAATTTCCGGGCCGTCGCTCGCTTTGGCCCCACGCGCGAGGAGAGCCTTGGAGACGCGCGTTACCAGCGCCTGAAACTTGAGCCCGAGCAGGCTTACCGCGACGCCATGCGCATGTATCTGGCCCGCCAGTTCCTGTCGGCCGCCTACGCTTTCGGCAAGATCACCAGCAAATATCCCTCCTTCCACCTTGTCGACCAGGCCGCCTACTACAAGGGCAAGGCCTTCGAGAATTCGAACCTGAATCAGGCCGCGCGCGGAGTCTACGAGGACGCCCTGCGCCAGTACACCGATTCCGATCTGCGGCCCAAGTTCCTGTACCAGTTGATGGACATCGACTACAAGGAAGGCAAGTTCGACGAGGCCTCGCGTCTTTACGAGCAAATCGTGAACCTCTATCCGGAGTCCGACGCCAAGGGCGACGCCGACTACGTGATGGGCCAGATCAAGTATTCGAAGGAAGATTACAACGGCGCGATTGCCGTGATGACGGCCATTCCCGCCAGCAGCGCCAATTATCCGTATGCCCGCTACACGATGGGCGTTTCCTACGCCAGCCTGGGGAACATGACGGCCGCCGAGGCGGCGTTCCTGGACGTCACGGAAATCAAGCCGACGAACGCCTCGGAGCAGGAGATCAAGGACGTGGCCTTTGTCAAGCTGGGCGACATCAACTTCGGCAAGCCCCAGCTCAAGCAGGCCGCAGAATATTATTCCGCCGTGTCGGCCAACAGCTCCAAGTACGACGAGGCGCTGCTGGGGTTGGCGTGGGCTTTCCTCAAGGAGAAAAACTACAAGAGCGCCTCCGAGTACGCGCAGGCCATCATTCTGAAGACTCCGGGCAGCCTTCTGGTTCCCGAGGCGCACCTCCTTCTGGGATATTGCGCCTACTTCACCCAAAGCTACGACCCGGCCATCGCCGAGTTTGACAAGGCGGCTGACGCGGGCGCCGCGAAAGTGGCCTCTTTGCAGGCGCAAAAGAGCGCATGGGAAGTGAATCCCATGACCACTCCGGATTTCCTGGCGATTGAGGATGAGGCGCTGGAGCTTTCCAACCAGCTTCCCACGGACAGGGTGCTGGCCAAGCAGGAGGAGCTGCGCCCCCAATTCGACGCGTTGAACGCCAAAGTGGAGCAGTATCTGGAGTTTGAGCAGGATGCCGGCTCGTACGACCGGATTCTTCAGGATGAAAACCGCGTCATCAAGGACGCCAAATTCACCCGCGCCACGGTCGTGGATCTCAAATCCGGATCCGGCCAAAAGCATAATCCTTCTCAGCAGGACTTGAAGGACCTTGATGTGCAGTAGTTTCGGCGGCTCAGAGGCTTAGCCGGGCGGGTTTAACGGTTTCGTTAACGGCAGGCGGACCCGTCCCATAAGTTCGAGGACCATGATATAACGGGCAATGCGGGGAAAGAGGATCTAGAGATGGGGAGTTGGAAGTTTGCAGCGGCGGTACCCGTGGCCGAAGGCCGTCGCGCCTTGGGATTGCTCTTGGGGCTGTTTTGGGCCGCTGGATTGGTTTGCGCCGCGTGGGGCGATGTAACTCTTGACGATCTTAAGAAGCGCAAAGCGGATCTCGAACAAATGGCGGCCGATTGCGCGGCCATGCCGGACACCCTCCAGAAAGCCAACTGCCTGGCGGCGCGCCAGAAGAAGGTGGATCTTTACAAAGTCGATTTGGCGGCCTACAAGGCCAACCTGAACAAAAACGCCGCCAAGAGCGAGGACCTGGACTATCAGTCGGCCATCGCCGACCGTGAAAAGAGCATCAAGGAGTTTACCGACTACTACAGCACCTGCACGGATAAAAACGCACGGTGCGCCTCCGCCTTGTACCAGGCCGCGACCCTGACCTATCAGAAAGAGGAGTTCGTTTTCCTGGCGGCGGAGGCGATTTACGAAAAGGATTATCAAAGCTGGGAGGATCACGATCACGAGGGCGTCGAGCCCACGGCCCCCAACCGCAACCACAACGAATCCCTGCAGCTCTTTCAGCGGTTCCTGAAGGATTATCCCGACGATCCGCAAGTGCCGGACGCCCTGGCCGGCGCGTCTTTTGTCGCCGACATGCAGGGCAACAGCGATTTATCCTACGAATACCTCAACAAGCTCGTGACGGGCTGGCCGGACAATCCCCTCGCGGTCAAGGCCCATCTCCGCCTGGGAGAATACTGGCTGCTGAAGCACGAGTACCAGAAGGCCATCGATCAGTACGTGCTGGTGCCGGTGGACTTTCCCGGCAACGAGGCGGGTTTGGCCCTGTATCACCGGGCGGAATCCTATTACGACCTGACCAACTACCAGGAGGCGGCGCACTGGTATTATGAATACATCGTTCGCGCCGACGCCGGAAAAATTCAAGGCGATTTGCGGGACGAGGCCTTGTCCTTTCTGGCGGCCTGCTGGGCTGAGATGGATCACGGCGTCGATTCGGCCTCGGCGTTTTTGGGCCAGCACGGGCACCCCGCCTGGGAGATGGACGTGTACTACCAGATGGGCATGAAAAACAAGATCCATGACCGCCTGGACGAGGCGTTGTCGGCGTTCCAATACCTGCTCACAAAAGATCCGACCTACCCCAAGGCGCCCTCGGCCGATCTTGGCATCGTGGAAATCCTGACGCTCCAGAAAAAAGCGGAGGATGCCCAGAACGCGCGCGTGGCGCTGGCGCAGCGCTATACGGAAAATTCCGAATGGTATCGCGCCAACGCTGGCGACAAGGCCGCGGTGGCGGATGCGGACGCGACCGTGCACCGGGCGATGTATGAAATCCCCGTGTATTACCATCAGAAAAGCGAGGCGGGGGATTCGGACAGGACGCTGCTTCCCAAGGCGGAGGCAGGGTATCGGGATTACCTGAACCGCTTTCCCAACGAGGCGTCCTGGAACGTGTATCAGGTTCACCAGCATCTGGCCGTGCTGTACGCCAAGCTTCTGGAGTATTCCAATTCCGCCGGGGAGTGGCGCTGGTGCGCCACGGCCGACACGGTCAAAATGGGGAAGATTCCCGCCGATGTGAAGAACCTCGTGTCCAAGCAGGATGCGGGTTACAACGCGGTGCTCATGATGGACGCGGCCCGCGTTGCCGCCCTGAGGGACGTCTATCACAACGACACCGCGGCGGCGTACGCCGGACCCGAAACCAAGGCCTATCTCGATTACGTGGGCTGGTTCACCCAGATGTACGCAAACTCTCCCGTCATCGCGGACATCGCCTACAACGCGGCCATCCTGGACTACGAAGCCAAGCAATACGACGCGGCGGTTAGGTCTCTGAGCGGGCTCATCGCCAAGTTCCCCAACCATCCCCGCGCGGTCCTCATCCGGCGGGCGCTGGCGCAAAGCCTGCTGGTGGGCGGCCATTACAGCGAGGCGGCCAAACAGTTCCTCATCCTGCAAAGCAAACTTTGCCCCTTCGACAGCCAGTGCGCCGAGATCAAGGCCTCCGTGGCATCGGCCCTGTTCAAGCAGGCCGAAGCCCAGGAAAACGGACGCGATTTCTCCTCGGCCTCCGAGCAGTTTCAGCAGCTGGTGCGCGATTACCGCGACGTCGACATCGCGGACAAGGCCTTGTTCGAGGCGGGTGTCAGCATGGACTCCGCAGGCAACCATGACGAAGGCGCCCGCCTTCTGCTTCGGATTCCGCAGGACTATCCGAACTCCACGCTGCGCGTGAAAGCGATGCTCAAAGCCGCCGACATTTACACCAACGAAAAGAAATATCTGGACGCCGCGGACGTGTTCCTGAAACTGGAGAGCGACTTCCCGACGGATTCCCTGGGCGGAATTCAGGCGCTGGCCTGGGCGGCGGACGCCTATCAAAAGGCCCAAAGCGAGCGCCAGGCGGGTCAAACCTACGAGTCGGCCTACCGCCTCTATCCCACGGACACCAAGACGCCGGGTTACCTGTACAACGCCGGGCAGATTTATGAGAGTGCCAAATGGTACGGCGACGCCATTGACGCCTACCAATTGGTTTACCAAAACTATCCCTCCAGCGAGTTCGCCCCCGACGCGATGTTTTCCGTGCCGCTGCTGCTCGACAAGCAGAGCGAAACCGAAAAGGCGGCGCAGGCCTATGACGATTTCGTGGCCAAATATCCGAACGACAAGGCCAAGGTGATGCAGGCCGAACTCAACGCGGGCAAGAACTACGAAAGCCTGGGCGACGAAAAGGAAGCCCTCGAACACTACGCGAAATGCACCGCCCTCCAGCCCGGAAGCGGCCTCCCGCCGGCCATTGCCTCCGAGGCGGCCTACCGCGCCGGGGACATTTATTATCAGAAGGTCGCGGTCATTCGCCTGGACGGCACCAAGTCGGAAAACGACGGAAGGATTAAGGGAATGCAGGAGAACCTGATTCCCGCGATTCAATACTACGCCAAGGCCGTGCAGTTCGCCGAGGAGGAATGGGCGCTGCGCGCGACGCTGCGCATGGGCGATCTGTTTTCCACCATCGCCCTTATTTCCGACAATCAGCGCGTCGCGGGGCTTTCCGGGGACGATCGTTTCCGCGTGAGCATCTCGGCCAAGGCCTCGGTTCCCGACTATCTCGACAAGGCCGCGGGCATTTACCAGAAAAACCTGGAAATCGGCCTGAGCCAGAACATTGAAAGCCCCTGGATAGACACCGCCGGCACCCGCCTGATGGAGACGTATGTCTTCAAGGGCCGGGCCCTGGAAGACCTGGCCCAATTGTTTCTGGAAGTGCCTCTTCCCGAAGGAGGCACTCCGGAGGACATCGCGCAAGCCAAGGATCAGTTGAAGAAAGCCTCAGACGAGCAGCTCTCCAAGGCCATGGACACCTACCGCGAAGCCTTGAAACTGGCGCAAACCTATTATTTGGACAACCCCGCCCGCTCGCAAATAATCGGCCGCCTGCGCGCTCTAGATCCGAATTCACCCGAGCTTGAACTGCAAGTGCCTCAGAAGCCCAAGGCGTCCACCGATCCGGATTCGAAAACGGATCCTGATGCCAAACCGGCTTCCGTGCCGGAAACTCAGGGACACTCCAAAGGTTGATCCGAGGTTAATCCAAGGTTAAGCCATCCTTGAGCCGGCCGATCTCCTTGTAAAGCCCATATTTCCAGGCAGTTCCAACTATTCGTTCCAGTATAGGGAAACGCTCTATTTCCAGAAATCCCCTGCGGGTTTTCTGGAATGGATATATTATTCTGGAAGGTTTAATCTGGTAGAATTCGGCCTTTTTCGCGGATATCCGGCTTATCCAGATGTGTTGCTTTTAAAACCCTAAAGTGTTACCCAACTCAAAAGAGAGGCAAAGATGGAACTGATTTTAAACGGCTTTAATGGCGAGGGAAGATATTACATGAGCGTGATATTCTTCATCGGCCTTATCTCTCTGGCGATTATTGTGGAGCGCATCGTTTACATCTACATCCGTTCCTCCCAGGGTCGCGCGGGTTTCATGCGCACGGTGGCCAAACTGCTTCAGGCGGGACGCGTGGACGAAGCCAGCCGCCTTGCCTCCACCCAAAGCACCCCGCTCGGAAAAATCATCGCCGCCGTGCTCCAGAACAAGCCCAAGGGCCAGGCAGCGGCTGAAAGGGCCGTGGACGAAGTGTATCTCACCGAAGCCCCCCGCATCAACCGCTACCTCAATCTCCTGCCGGCGCTGGCGAACATCGCCATGCTTTGCGGCCTTCTCGGCACCATCTTCGGCCTCATTCTCGCCTTCAACGCCGTCGCCAACCTTCCGGCGGCCCAGCGTCCCGCGGCCCTGGCCAACGGCATCTCCATCGTTATGGTGAACACCTTTTGCGGCTTGGCGGTCGCGATTCCGGTCCTCTTTTTCCATGGCCTTCTTTCCATGCAGTCCGAGCGTCTGCAGGAAGAGATGGAAGAAAAGGCCGTCAAGGTCATGAACCTGCTGTAAAAGAAAAAAGCACGAACCGCGCGCTCCTGAACCTTCAATAAGTCAGGAGTTCGCCCGCAGGGAAAAATCATGAAGCATTCAAGGGCCAAAAAAACCAAGCCGCGTGAGCTGGATCTTCTTCCGGTGATGAGCTTGTTTTCGATTTTGCTCACCATTCTCGTTTCCATGGCCCAATTCGAGAAGCTCGGCATTTTGGAATTATGGCTTCCCGAGCGCAGCGCCGTTCAGGCCAGCCAGCCCCAGGACATCGATGAAGGGCTTCTGAACCTCACCGTGGTCATTACGGACAAGAGCATCACCATCGGCGCGGCCGGCGGTTTTCAGCCCGCGGTTTACTACCAGGAGGAAGTGCAGTACCGGAGCCGCTCCGATCAGCATGTTTTCCGCCAGGTGTATGTGAAGGGGCAGGAAGTCCGCTCTCCCACCGACGGCAAGGTCATGACGCCCTATGAGAAGGAGACCATTTTCCTCAACGTCGTTTCCAAGAAGGATTCGCTCGATTCGGGAACCTACGTCTACGCGGTGACGGATCGCGAAGGCGAGCCCCTGCTCGACACTTCGGGCAACTGGTATACGGACGTTCCTCCAGTCGGCGCCAAATACCGGGAGGTGGGGGATGAGAATTTCCTCACCATGGATCCGGGGACCCGCCGTTATTGCACCGTCACCAAGCTGAGCGCTTATTACGAGGTGGCGCGCGTGCTGGAACAGGTTCACAAGATGTACAGCCAGCGTTCCCCCCTGCCTCCGGACGTGGATGACGTGGTCATCCTGGCGGGCCAGGACGTGATATACGACAAGATTATCCAGATGATGGACGCGTGCAAAGCCGCCGGTTACGACCGCGTGGCGCTTTCGCTCGTGGGAGGGCCGACCTGATGTTAGGTGAAGTGCAGCAGCCGAACACCCGCTCGTTCGACGATCATGCCGACCATGCCGGGATTAAAAAGCGAACGATTAAGAAGCAGGAGGAGGCGGGGCTCATCATCACCTCGCTCATCGACGTCTTCGTCATCGTGCTCACCTTTTTGCTGCGCACCATTTCCGCGGAGGGGAACCTTTTGACCTCGGCGGACAACCTGGTTCTCCCCATGTCGGCCCATGCCCAGTCTCCCACCGAAGTCTCCATGATTATCACCGGCGACGACAAGACCATCTCCGTGGACGGCCACCCGGTGGCCAGCACGGATTCCGTGCGGCAGCAGGACAGCCTTCTCGTGGTTCCCATCTATGACGTGCTGGCCAAGAAGCACGCCGAGGAGCAAAAAGCGAAAATGCTCGGCATCATCAAGGAAGTCTCGGACAACGTCGTGGTGCAGTTCGACAAAAATCTTCCCTACGACGTCGTGACCAAGGTGATGGCCACCTGCGGCTATGTCGGTTACACCAACATCAAGTTCGCGGTCATGCGGAAAAACGAGGAAGGCTGAGATGGCGAAAGCTTCCAAACCTTCCGCGGTCCCCAAAGATCCGTTTCTCGAACAGTTCGCGGTCGAGTCCGACGCCCGCCTTTTCAGCTTTGGAGGGGTCTTCGGGCTCATTGGGGTTGCGGTCATCATCTACCTGATGATGACGGTGGTGGTCATCCCGACCCAGCTGCTCATCCATAACCGCAAGGAAGTCGACACCAAGGTTACCGTTAAAATTGACGACAAGACCAAGCCCCCGGATAAGGTCGACAAGGACGTTCCCAAGACCCATGATGAAGGCCCGCCCCGGGGCCGCGGCATCCAGAAGGCGCCCGTCACCCAGGCGGCTCTTAAGATGATCACCTCGAAGTCTTTTTCCAACTCGCTCTCGAGTTACACTCTTTTGGGGTCCAAGTTCACCAAGGACATGGACAAGGTCTTAAACAGCGTCTCCGGCCTGACCAAGACGGGACAAACCCGGGTGGGAGCCCGCGCCGGCCTGACCAACGCGGGATTCAACGCAGGCGTCGCTTCGGGAGGCTCCGGCGGCGTGGATAATCTTTTAAACGGCCTTTGGGGCGGCGGCGGCAGCGGACTCAACCTGCAGGCCAAGGGCGGGGCGGGTCTTCGGGCTCCCACGGCCTCTGAAGTCGACATGGGCGAGGCCACCGGGCAGCGCTCCACGGAAGCTATTGTCTCCGTCATTCGATCGCATGTGCCGGGACTCCGCCACACCTTCGAGAAGTATTTGCAGATGCAGCCCGGGTTCAAGGGCAAGATCAGCTTTCGGTTCACCATCGCTCCCAACGGCGACATCATCGAGTTGACCATTGTTTCCAGCACGACCGGAAACGATCAGTTCGACGAGGAAATCCGGGACAAGGTGAAGAGCTGGCGTTTTGAACCGATTAAGGGGACGGCGAACGATGTCATCACCATCGCTTTCCCGTTCTCGGAATAAACCTCTTTCCGGATCCTTTGACAGGCCCGCGGCTTCAAACCGCGGGTTTTTTACTTTGAGCTCTTTCCAAAGGCTTCCTTGATGCGCACTCGATGGGTTCTGGCCTTGGGGCTTTTGTTTGCCGCCTGCGGATCCCCGCCGCAGGAGATGCGGAGCAAACTGCAGCAAATCGGGCAGGCAGACCTCAATGTGATTGTGAACGGGCTTTCACCGGCCGCGCGCGAGCAGGCTCTTTTGCCCAAACCGTATTTCGTGGTGGACGAGTACCAGGAGTTTAAGGGCGACACGGCGCGCATGTTCCAGGCCTACGCCGCCCTGGCCTTCTTCTACCTCAGTCCTTCCCTGGATCTTTGCCAGATCCGCAAATACCGGTATAATCGTTCGGGGAGGGTTTGGGAGCGGTTCGACGTGGTGCTTGAACATATTCCTCCGAAATATGCGGGGGCCGACAGCGGGGATTCCTCCCGGAACGGAGAAACCGAAAAACCCTGAATTTGCTAGTTTCCGACCTCCCGGGTTCGTTTTTTTAAGAGCCCACCTTCAGGGAAATTTTTAGGGCAACTTTTCGGCACATTCTTTGGACCATAAGAGGGCGTCGTGTTTGGATTACTATCCAGTGATATTGGGATCGATTTAGGAACGGCGAACACACTGGTGCATGTCAGCGGCCGCGGCATCGTCGTCAACGAGCCCTCGGTGGTCGCGGTGGACCGGCGCACGAACCGCGTGCTGGCCATCGGAACGGAGGCCAAGCGCATGCTGGGCCGCACGCCGGGAGAAATCATCGCAGTGAGACCCATGAAGGACGGCGTCATCGCCGACTTTCAACTGGTGGAAAGCCTGCTCACCCGCCTCATCAAAACCGCCCAGAAATACCCGCTCTTCTTCCTGCGGCCCCGCATCGTCATCGGCGTGCCCTCCGGCATCACCGAAGTCGAAAAACGCGCCGTGCTGGACGCCGCGCGCAAGGCCGGCGCCCGCGAGGTGCACCTCGTGGCCGAGCCCATGGCGGCCGCCATCGGCATGGGGATTCCCGTGGGGGATCCCAGCGGCAACATGATCATCGACATCGGCGGCGGAACCTCCGAAATTGCGGTCATCGCCCTGTATGGAATCGTGTGCGACACCTCGGTGCGCGTGGGCGGCGACGAGATGGACGAGGCCATCATCAGCTACCTCAAGAAGAATTACAACCTGCTGGTGGGCGAGGGCATGGCTGAAAAGATCAAGATGCAGATAGGCGCCGCCTATCCCCTCGAGCGCGAGCTTGAGATGGAGGTCAAGGGCCGCGACCTGGTGGCCGGCGTGCCGCACACCCTCAAGATCAGTTCCGCGGAAATCCGCGAGGCCCTGGCCGAACCGGTGAATGCCATCGTGGAAGCCGTGCGCCGGGCCCTGGAGCAGACGCCGCCGGAGCTTTCCGCAGATCTGATGGACAAGGGCATCGTCATGACCGGAGGCGGATCCCAGCTGCGCGGATTGGACGAACTGCTGCGGCAGGAGACCAATCTCCCGGTGAACGTGATTGACGATCCCATGGTGTGTGTCTGCAAGGGCACGGCCCGCATCCTGGAAGACATGGGACAGTATTACAAGGTCCTCATGGACTCTCAGCGCTGACTCGCGACGAACAGGTGGCTCGTGCGCGGAGGGAGGGGCTATCGTTGCGGCAGACGGCGCAAGCTTCTTAACCTCCGCAATGTTCGCAACCTTCGCAACGCTCAAGCCCCTCTCAACCATGACCCCTTTCAGCCCTATAAGCGGAGTTAAGGCGCCGTGAATCTTCTCCTGTGGCTGCGCAAGGCGCTGGTGGTCTGGCAGGGCGTCTTTTCCCTCCTCATCTGCGTCATTTTTTGCAGCGTTCTGCTGTCTCAGGATCAATCAGGACGCATGGTTTTTCACCAGGTGATGGTGAGCACCTTTCTCTATCCCTTTCAGTCGGTGCTGTCCCGCTTCGACCTCGACTTTCGCATCTACCATGAAAACGAGGCGCTTCGCCGGGAAAACGTGGCCCTGCGGACGGAGAACGACTTCCTGACGCAATCCCTGCGGCAGGTGCCGCGCCTCCAGGAAATGGAGCGCTTCCGCGAAAACGTCTCCCTGCGCCTAAAGCCCGGCCGCATCATCGCCGAAGACGCGGGCCCGCTGCAGTTGACGTGGGTGCTGGATCTCGGCAAGGCGGACTCGCTGGACGTCAACATGCCCGTCGTCACGCCCCGCGGCCTGGTCGGCAAGATTTCGAAATGCTTTGAGCATTACAGTTTCGTGCAGCTGTTCTCGGATCCCGCCTTCAAGGTGTCGGTGCAGGTCAACAGCAGCCGGGCGAGGGGCATGCTGGAATCCGAAGGGCCGGATCAGTTGGTGGCGCAGTTTCCGGCGGGTTCGGAGGTGCATCCCGGCGACACGCTCATCACGGCGGGATTGGGAGGCGTCTTTCCCAAGGGCCTGCAGGTGGGAAAAGTGTCCTCGGATATTTCGGAGACCGAAGAGCAAAACGGCGACGTGACGCAATCATTTCTAATAAGGCCGTTCCAGCCGCTCAACACGGTGGAAGAGGTTTTCGTGCTCATCAAACAGGACGCCTGGAACCTGGAGGAGGCCCCGTGACCTCTCCCTGGAAAGCTTTGGCCGCCGAAGGCGCGCTGCTCGTGGGCGCTTTGCTCCTTCAGCAAACCTTGGTTCATTGGATAGCGCTGGGCTCCATTCGCCCCGACATCACCTTAATCGCCCTGACGGCCGTGGCGCTTCGCCGCGGGCCGGTCGCGGGGCTCTATGCCGGAATGGCCCTGGGTCTCATCCAGGACATCTACGCCATCGATACGCTGGGCGCGGGCGCCCTTTCCACCTGTCTGGTGGGCTATGGGCTGGGATTTTTTGAGGACAAGGTGGTCAAAAGCATGCCCGCCACGCGCATCCTGCTTTTGGGCAGCGCCCTGCTCGCGCATGACATCGTGTACTACCTCGCGCTGGGTTTTCGCGGGGAAGTTTTTTGGGGCTCCCTGCTGCGGGAGACCGTGCCTTCGGCCGTGTATACTCTTCTCGTTGGAGCGGGGGTGTTTTACTTCTTCGCCCGTTTCAAATCTCGGGAAACCTGATTTTGGCGCCGGACCCGAACGTGGACCTGAACACATAGCGGAACGCACGCCTCATATCTCAAATGATTCCCTGAACTGAAGACATCCACGCCATGGCAACGCCCGTATCGAATCCCCTGGACGACCCCCGCTACCGCGCATCCGCGGGACAGGCCCTGTTCATTTTCCTGCTGATAGCCGCAGGAGTTCTGGTGGGCCGCCTCTTCTATCTGCAAATCATCAAGGGCTCCTACCACGCGATGCTCTCGGATCAAAACAGCATACGGCCGCAAATCGTCAAGGCGCCACGCGGACTCATCTATGACAGGAACGGGGTGGTCATCGCCCGCAACCGCCCCTCTTATCAAATCGCCATTCTTCCCACCGGGCTTAAGGACAGTAAGGACGGAAATCAGGTGATGCAAAACCTGCTCCGCTTTCACGATGCCAAGGGAAACCCCATTTTCGATTCCACCGTGGTGGCCTGGAGCCTGGAGAGGGCGCGCTGGAGAAAATTCCAGCCCCTGGTAATCCTCGAGGACGCGCCCTTCGACGTGATGGCGATGGTGGAGGAACATCAGTCGGATCTGCCGGGGGTCGTGACGCTGGTGGAGTCGCGCCGCTCTTATCCTTTCGGATCGGCCGCGGGACACGTGCTGGGCTACATGGACGAAGTGAAGGAAAACGAGATAGAGAGTTCCAAGGTTCGCGCGGCCCAGGACGGAAGCTCTCCCTACCAGCGGGGGGACCGCATTGGACGCAAGGGTTTGGAAGAGTACTACGAGGATTATTTCCGCGGGCAGGACGGGGTTCGCTTCGTGAAGGTGAACGCCTACGGGCGCGAAATGGACGTCGTCCATGAACTGCCCCAGTCCAAACCCGTTCCTGGAAAGGACCTTCACACCTCTTTGGACATGGCGCTGCAGTGCTACGCCGAGTCCTTGCTTTCGGACACCGTCAAGGGGGCCATCGTGGCGCTCGATCCGCGCAACGGGGAAATCCTGGTCATGGCCTCTTCACCGAGGATAGACGGAAACATTTTCTCCCTGAGCCGGGAGCGGCGCGCCCGCGAGTGGGCCCGCTTGGCCCTGGACTCCTCCATGCCGCTCAACAACCGCGCCATCGAGGGAGCCTACGAGCCGGGCTCCACCTTCAAGGGCGTGGTGTCCATCGCGGCGCTGCAGTCGGGGAAAATACACGCCGGGGACTACATGCCCCGGCCCTGCAACGGGGGCTTTCAGTTCGGGAACCGCGTCTGGAAATGCTGGGACCCCAGGGGCCATGGTTACACCAACATGCTGGACGCCTTCACGGAGTCCTGCGACGTATACTACTACCAGGTCGGTTTGGAAATCGGCATGGATCCCATCAACCGGGTCGCGCGGGAATTCGGAATGGGGGAGAAGACGGGCGTCGATCTCAACGACGAGCGCACGGGAACCTTGGTGGATTCCGCCTCCTTCACTGCGCGTTTCGCGGACCGCGGATGGCAGTGGTCCCGCGGCATGATCCTCAATCTCGCCATCGGCCAGGGCGAGCTCGCCACGCCTTTGCAGCTGGCCAACTACGCCGCGGGCCTTGCCAACGGCCAGTGGCTTTACCGCCCGCATCTTCTGCAGGAAGTGCGCAATCCGGACGGAAGCCTGGACTTTGAAGCCAAGGCTCAGGCGCTGCATGCCATCGACATGTCTCCCGAGGACCATGCCACCTTACTGGAAGCCATGGCCGATGTCGTGAATTCCCCCAAGGGGACGGCGGCGCGCGCCCGCGTGCCGGGCGTTTTGGTGGGCGGCAAAACGGGGTCCGCGCAAAATCCGCAGGGGAGAACGCACGCCCTGTTCATCTGCGCGGCGCCCCTGGGCAATGCCACCATCGCCATAGCGATTGTTCTGGAAAACATGGGGCACGGCGGCTCCGCAGCGGCTCCCATCGCCGGAGCCCTTCTCAAGCGGTACTTCGAACATGAACCGCACGGATAAACCGGAACGCAAACTGGACTGGCTGCTGCTGGCCACCGTGGGTGTCCTGCTGGCGATTGGTCTGCTCATCGTTTATTCGGCGAGCTTCGGAGCCTCCGGACACCACTGGCAAAAACAGGCCCTGTTCGCCGGCATGGCCTTGGTCGCGATGGCGGGCATGTACCTCGTGCCGCCCCGGTTTTTCTACGCGGCGGCTTACCCTCTGTATCTGCTTTCGCTCGTTCCCCTGCTCTACATCATCGTGTTCAGGGCCAATTCGGTGGTGCGCTGGATAGCGCTTCCCGGCGGGTTTAATCTCCAGCCCAGCGAGCTGGCCAAGGTGGCGCTGCTCCTGGCCATGGCCCGGCTGCTTTCCTTTCAGCCCGTGAGCCTGGCGCGTCCCAGGACCCTGCTGGCGCCCACCGCGCTCTTCGTGGTTCCCTTTGTCCTGGTCCTCAAGGAGCCCAACCTCAGCACGGCCCTGAGCTTCGTGGCCATGACCGGCATGATGTTTTTTTTCTCCGGTCTTTCCATCCGGGAAATCTTCTTCCTGATATCGCCGGTTCTTTCCGTCGCGCTGACCTTCAATCGCGTTGCCTGGGCGCTGCTTTTCATTATCCTCATCGGCGTGATGTGGTGGACGAGGACGCGCCTGAAAATCCTTGTGCTCCTTATCCTCATCAACATCGCCGCCGGGTACGGGGCAATTTTCGTATGGAACAAGGTGCTGTATGCCCATCAGCGTGACCGCATCCTGACCTTCATTGAGCCGCAGCGCGATCCGCAGGGCGCCGGCTACCAGGTGCTGCAAAGCAAGGTGGCCATCGGTTCGGGGAAACTGCTGGGCAAGGGCTATCTCCACAGCACCCAGTCCAACCTTAATTTCCTGCCCGAGCAGCACACCGATTTCATTTTCTCGGTCCTGGGAGAGCAGTTCGGCTTCCTGGGGTGCATCGCCACCCTGGGCCTTTACCTTTTCCTGCTGCACCGCATCCTGCGCATCGGCATGGACACCCGCAGCCGCTTCACGGCCCTGACCGCGGTGGGGCTGGCGGGGATATTTTCGTTTCACGTGCTCGTGAACATTTCCATGACGGTGGGAATGATGCCCGTGACGGGGCTGCCGCTGCCGTTTTTATCCTACGGAGGCTCTTTCCTCATCTCCTGCTTCATGATGCTGGGCATCCTGATGAATCTCAAGGCGCACGGCGAATATCTTTAAGGCTCGGTTTAAAGGGCGGCGAAATGGCGAGCGCCCGCAGGATAAAAAAGATTCCGCCCCTATTTTTTCTTGTTTAACTCCTCGAATTTTTCTCCCAGATAATCTCGCAATTCGGTCATCGCGCGCAGAAGATCCTCGCGCGTCAGGGCGTTGGCATCCGGAGCATGTTGATCCGAGGGGCCCGTGTAACCGAGTTCGCGGAGCTTGGCGAGTATTTGGGGAGGCATGGGCGAGGCTCCGCGCTCGTATGCGCTATAAGTCTTGGAGTTCTCGCCCAAGATTTCGGCCAGTTGTTCCTGCGTTTTATGGGTTGATTTTCGCCACGTTTTAAGGGCACTCATACGGATTCCCTGTTTGGAAACGCTGTGCATCCGAAGCGTAGAAATTGGGCAGCCGAAAACTTCTCAAAGTAAATCCAGGATATCCGAGGGGTTTGCGAAGTCTTCCTGGAATTTCACAATCAAGACACACAGGAGGAATCCATGCGTTCCAACACTTTGACACACAATAACTTAGGCGCGAAAATGGCGGAGGATGAGAGACTCGAACTCCCAAGCCCTTTCGGGCGGCGGTTTTCAAGACCGCTGACTTACCAATTAGCCTAATCCTCCAGCGGGAAGCAAAATTAGTTTCGAAGCCGGCCTTCGACCATATCATGAAACGGCATCCTTTAAGGACGCCGCATCGAATAGCGGGCGCTTATAGAGGTTAGAGAGAAATGGAGGGGAGAACCTGGCGCTCAGCGCCGGGCGTAGTAGTGATGCCGATGCCTTGAGACTCTTTTTCCGATGACGACGGGGGAAGAGATGCCCGGGTGCGCCCACTCGCGTATGAGGAGGGCGGCCAATTCACTGGCGTGGACGGTGCGGCGCTGATTAATGACCATGACGGCCACGGCGATGCCGTCATCCGGATTTTCCCGGTGTTTCGCGTAACCGATAAACCATTCATAATGGCCTATGGGTTCTTCCCCGTCCAAGGTGCCGGTCTTGCCTCCCAAATCGAGGTCCGTGGGCGCCTCGGAACGGAAGGCGCGATGGAAGCCCTTTTTGGCCGTTCCGGATTCGACGGTGGCGGCCATCAACGTTCTCAGGTTGTCCAAGGCGGCGCCTGAAATAAAGGGCTCAGGCACGAAGGTGGTTGTCAAAACCCTGTGACCGTCCTCGATGTTGTGCAAATCCGGAGTGAAGGAAAGCGGTTCCAAACGCCCGTCGTCTCCGATGCCGCGGGCAATTCTCAAGGCGTGCAAGGGAGAGATGGTGGTGGATTTCGTATAGCCGCAAGCCACCTGGGCCAAGGCAAATCCGCTGTCCGGAATATCCAGGCGGCTCGGGCTGCAGTCGGACAAGGATTGCGGCTGGTTGAAACCCAAAGCGCTGCCCATTTTCCGCAGGGCATCCGCGCCGATGCGCAAACCCAATCCGCCGAACACCGGATTCACGGATCGGGCAAAGGCGTTCTCAAGGGAAATCTTCAGGTAATGCGCGCGCTTGGGCGGCTGCAGCTGATAGCGGTACAGGGTATGGTTTCTTCCTAAAAGCGGCAGGCTGTCCAAGGGAACGAAGTCTTCTTCCTCCAGTGCGGCGGAGGCCGTGAGGATCTTAATCAAAGAAGCGGCGGGGAAGGTCGCCTCGTACGCGAGGCGCGGACGTGAATGCACTCCCGCGGAGTCGCGCTCCAAAAGCGTCCGAATGACGCCCGTGTGTAAATCGCACACCGCGAGGACGGCCTCGTCGGGACGGTAGCTGTTCAAGTAAGCCCGCGCGTGGGATTGCAGCGAGCTGTCCACGGAGTAGTCCGTGGTCCACCGTTCGTTTTGAATGGCGAAAGTGTCCTGGCCGGGAAAATTCCTGGGCGCCGGAAAGGGAAAAGTCTGGGTCGAGGTCACAACCGTGGGGGATGGATCCGGGAAGTTTTCCTGGGAGCCCTGGGAAGAAACGGCCGGTGCGCTGGCCTGAGTGCTGGTCGGATTATTGAGGTGGCCGGGTTTGGACTTTGCCGCAAACGCCGCGCCTCCCATTCCCAGGACGGCCGCTGCGAGAATGCCATAGAACCCATGGCGCCGGATGCGAATGTGACGGATGCCGCTCATGTCATTCATGCGGGAAGAGAGGCCTTGAGATCGGGATTGGACGAGAAAACGTTTTCGCGGTAATAGCGGAGCTCCCCGATGGAGTCGTGAACGTCCTCAAGGGCAAGGTGCTTTTCGGATTTCGGAAAGGGCGCGAGCTTCGGATACCAATGCTGCACCAGCACCTTGATGGAACTCACGTCCACGATGCGGTAGTGGAACAGTTTCTCGAGGCGTGGCATGTGACGCGCCAGAAAACGGCGATCCTGCCAAACGGAATTTCCGCAAAGGGGCGCCGTGCCGGGTTTGACATAGGCCGCCAGGAATTCGAGGGTTTGGGTTTCCGCGGAAGCCATGTTTTCTTGCGAAGCCTGCACGCGCTGGGTGAGGCCGGACTTTCCGTGCTGGGTTGTGTTCCATTCATCCATGCGGTTCAAAACGGGCGGGGGATGATGGATGGCGAACACCGGGCCTTCCGCGACGACATTCAATTCTGGATCCGTGACCACGGTAGCGATTTCGAGAATAACATCGGCCTCGGGATTGAGGCCCGTCATCTCCAAATCAAGCCAAACCAGCCGGTTTTCCATGTCGTAAGCGGTTTCCTATAATTTGTTAAAAGGACCGTGTCGGATTTTACTGTTTCGTTGCCTTAAGTGTATAAACTTCAAGGCATTGGAGCAAATAGGTAAAGGAAGCGGGCGGGTTTAAAATGGACAAAAGAAGAGAAGTTGTCATCACCGGGA
>Ga0206883_1025_pt1 | contig 34521 bp, 29 predicted proteins | sample Alteio_BWOrgCont_2_FD_152910 | JGI IMG/M metagenome (GOLD analysis project Ga0206883, IMG submission 152910) | Enriched cells from forest soil in Barre Woods Harvard Forest LTER site, Petersham, Massachusetts, United States -... | ecosystem: Environmental > Terrestrial > Soil > Temperate forest > O... | reverse complement strand
GTCCTGGCGCACGCTTCGTCGATAGATGCGCATCATACCGTCAAACGGCATTGCGTACGCCTCTGCGAGCGAATAGCGATCGAGCCAGTTATGGAGATCAGGAAACGGGAAATCGAATGACGCGTTTCTGTCGTCATACTCGACGACGTAATCAGGAAGATTTGCAGGACTGGAATAGTAACGCAACGTTGCCTGGAAGACGGCGTGTTGCGCAAGATCGTTAATCGGATATGCCATAAGCGCTCGCGGCACACATGGGCTTACGAGATAAAAGACTGGCCAGCCGACGACCGACATCGTACAGCGCGGACCGAGTGGCGCGAGCGCTTTCGATGCCGTGTGGATAATCGCCGCCTCTTCTGGTGTCGCCGAGATCCCCGAGTACCATCCCGTTGCAATCCGCTCGCGAGTAGTTGCTGACCCGATTTCGCCGTAGCGGAACGCGAGCGAGGACGACAACATGACGATCATAAATGCCAACGGCGCGGCCAACGACGCAACGCGACGTGCGAAGCCATCCTTGGCCGGCGTGAGGGCCATGATTGCTGCGGGAAAGCCGCCGATGGCGAAGTTGAAAAGTCCGTTCTCGGATGTCGCAAGCGTCGAGACGACGCCGCCGATCAGGCCGGTCGAATACACGACCGCAAGAGCTCGACGCGACAAGTCTCCGGCACGGAGGTCAGCGATCAACCCTAGGCCGGATAGCGCAATGACGAAAACCGCTACGTGAGATGCGATGAAGAGCGGAGGCGGGATCGCCAGGACACTTACAAGCAGTCCACACTGAACCGCACCCACCGCCAGTGCTCCAAGCTTGGGACGCATTATTCCAATCAGGATTGCGGCTAACCAAATTGCAGTAAAGCGCCAATCTGCCGTAAGCTGATGAGCGATCACGCCGATGCGGTGCGATGGGTCAAGACCGGGCGATGCGGCTCCTTGCCCGAGCATTGCCTGCAAACGGTGAACGGTCAATACCGCGGCGACCCCGCCGGCACCGAGCACGATTGACGCGATTGCTATCGGTACAGCACGAATCTCAACGGTCTTCGAAGCAACGCTCAACGCATAGCACACTGCCAGCGGGACGATCATTGGCGGGTATGCGATCACAGCGATTGTGGCCGCGACGCCGGCCGCCCACATCCACACGGTGCCACGCCTGATCATCGCAGCACAACCTAAGGCGCAGCTCGCAGCGAGAACGCCTTGCAACGCGAAGTTGTTATATGAGGGCGCCGGCAATCCGAACGGAATGAACGCCACTACGCACGCGGCCACGATCCAACCGAGCAACGAACTAGAAAGCCGACGCAGGAATGCGTTAACAATCACCGCCGCCGCCACCGAGCATCCGAGGTACAGGCACCGACAGAACAGCATCAAACCGTCTGCCGATTTCACGATGGCGTGATAGCTCGCGGCAAACGGATAGACTAAAAGCGCCGCGGTTTGCGTTATGGTGATGAACGGGCTGGCCTGGACTCCCTCCTTTAGCCAATCATCGATGAACGAGGCATAAAAGGTCTCATCCGCTATGTCAACGCCCGTGGTTAGACGAACCGCTACGCTCACTATTACGAGGCCTAATAGTGCAGGACCAATGACGCTCGTTATGTCCCAGCGCCGAATGGCGGGCAACGTCACTTACGGCGGCCACGGCTTTATCAGTATGCGAATGTAAAACGCGATGCCGCTTATGATATGCAGGCCGAAAGCGCCACCGGTCAGCCACATTCGCCAATCGATATCTCTGCGATCTATCCTCCCTATAACAAATGCCGTCGTTGCTACGAAAAGTATGAAAGACGCAATCTGGCCGGACCACGCAAAGTTTCCCGAACAGTCGAAACTGTGCGGCGACATCACCTCCTCTACCATGAAATAACTCAGGAAAGCCGCAAAGGCAAAAGTCGCCCAGGCAAGATTAACGAACATGCTTCGCCTAGCCGCCTGAAATATAACGTAGGCGAGAAGCGGGTACGCGATCGACATGAGAAAACGGTAAGCGAGATCGTTAAGGTGGAAGCCTCCGTAGCACAGAAACGTGTAGAACGGATAGAGCACGATTTTGTTCTTGCCCACAGCCGCGTAGTGGAGCGCGAACTGCCATCCCAAAAGCGCCACCGTCGGAAGAAACAGGGCAACGGCAGCGACGAACTTCCTGGGTCCCCTTAGGGCCGCCACGATGATTCCGACCGGAAGAATACATATTGCATAACTCGGTTTTGCAATTACGGAAAGCGCGCTGGCTGCCGACGCAATCGCGAGACGCCGAAGATCAATGCGAACACACTCGAGTAGTGTTACGAGACCCAAAAACGTAGCCAACGCAAACGGTTTGAGTGTGACGATTGTTGAGTTATGCCAGGCGTTCGGTATGACATAGCCAAAATAAAGACTCGGATATGTGAATATCGAGATTGGTTCAATGATCGAAAGTAACAAGGCGGAAAGGGCGCACAAGCCCACCGCAAGTTTCGTCGTCGCTGAGCTCAATTTGATGAGCACGTAATACGTGACGGCGGTGGTCAGGACGTTGTAGCCGATTGTAGCTATGACCCCCGCAGTCCTCATGGAAACGATCGGCAGGAGTAGCTTTATCGCTATAACCGTGACGTTCCAAAGAAACCACGGAGCTAGAAGCGCGTGCTGCTGCAACATGTCGCCCGTCACTTGCAGATGCATGGGGTAGTCCGTGTTGTTAGCGAGCACGTTGCGCGCAGTTATAGGACCAAGAACGGCGCAGGTAAGGAGAGCGAGTATTATTCCGTAGGTTACCTCAGGCTTGCGCGCATTTGATGATAGAGACATTACAGTCCGGATCGATCCCTTGACGTGCGGTTTATACGCCACTGTGTTTGTGCAGACGCCAAATGCGCATACGGAGGAAAGACGGGCGCCGATTTCTCGAACGATTGTTCGTGCCAGATTTTGATCTGACACTCGAAGGGCATGTACGCATGATTAACGTTAACGCGCCGGCTGCATGCGGACGCCAGGCGGTATAACTCTGACGGGTCCGCGTAATACAAGTCATCTCGCCGGTGATTTACGTCGGCGGTGTCGCTTAGGAAGTCGCAGATCACGACCTTGTCCGTCAGAGCCCACATGACGTCGATAGCTCGCCGTATGAATTCGAAATTATTTTCGTGCAAACGATGATTGAAGACCCCGATCGCGATCGCCAGATTTCGCTTGGATGGAAGCTTCAGCGTCTGAAAATCCTCGCAGAGAAACTCTGCCGCTGAATCGCTCCCAAAGCGTTTTCGCGCTTCTTCGATAAATTCGGGGACGAGGTCTACGCCGAGATAGGTACCATCCCAGTTCTTCTCTCGCAGAAACCCGAGAAGGTCCCCGAAACCGCATCCTAGGTCAACAATAGTCCTATATTCGTCGGCGCGTAATCCTTCGAAGGCCGCTTCGAATCGCACCCACTGACAATCTTTATCCCAGCCCAGGGACCTGGATTCATAACCGGATGTTTTCCATCTGGCTTGATATCGTTGTCTCAAATCGTCCTTGTCGAGATCCCACATCGAAATCAGTCGTCCTCGGATTTCGACGCCGGTGGGCGCCCATACACGTCTCGGACGATCGTATATGGCCGGTTCTTAGTCTCGACAAAAACGACTGATAAGTATATTGCAACAATACCGATGCAGAAGATAATGAGACCGCCGAGCAACCACACCGATACGATTAGAGACGTGTAACCCTGTGGGACCTTACCGGACACGATGTACGTGAGAATCAGCGCAAGACTGTAGAGCAGTGCAATCGCGAAGATGATAAACCCGAGATTCGCGATGTATTTCAGCGGGAGGTCACTGAACATTGTAATGCTCCGTATCAGTAACCCAATTTTCTTTCCGAAACTGTACGTCGTCTCAGACCTACTCTGCTTCGTGACCGTTACGGGAATCTGGCGAAAGCCCGCAGACAGCCACAGTCCGGCGATCACGAGTTCGCTTTCGCGATATTGATTCAAAGCTCGGACGTATCTTTGCGTCATAAGCCTGGCCGTAACGAGGTTGGCAGGGAGCGGCTCCGCCCAGAGAAGGTTGATGATCTTAAAAAACAGCCATCCAGAGAGCCGCTCAAACCACCCGCCTTTTCGCCGAGCGAGCACTCCGAAAACCACGTCAGCGTCAGGGTTCTTTTGCATAACTTCGCGAAACGTCCCCAACAACTCCGGACTCTCCTCGAGATCGCAGTCGATCAAGAACACCAAATCGCCTGTTGCAAAGGAAAGACCGGTCATCATCGCCTTGTGATGACCGAAATTTCGCGACAGATCGACCACTTGAACGCGCGGGTCTTCACGATGGAGCTGAATTGCGATCCCTAACGAATCATCCGGAGAACCGTCATTAACGAATATAATTTCGTGATCTTCAGTAAACCGAGACGCCTCAGTCTTGACGCGTCGATAGAATTCTTTCAGGTACGGCCCAGAGCGGTACATGGTCGTAACGATGGAAAGCTTCACAGCTGCCCGCCACCCTGCGAAAGGCCCGCGACCGGAGTTGCCAAATAGGCCGGGATGCGGCTAACGCCAGCACCCAACCCGGCGATTCCCGACCGGAAAATTCCGTTTAATCGGCCTTCGTTCGTAGGCGCGGAGATGCAGTATATCGCCGAGGCGATCGAGCGATGCCACATCTCCGGTGACGGAGACTTTACGTCTCGTTGCCACGCGTTACTCGAAAAGGGACTCGGAGTCGGGAAGGCGCTCCTCACAACATCCTGCACTCATGCGCTTGAAATGGCCGCACTTCTTCTAGACGTTACGACGGGCGATGAGGTCATTCTTCCTTCGTTTACGTTCGTCTCAACCGCGAACGCATTCGTCCTACGTGGTGCTAGGCCCGTGTTTGTCGATATTCGGTCCGACACGCTTAACCTCGATGCCGAGCTCCTAGTCAAGCACATCACACCACGGACGCGAGCAATTTTGCCGGTACACTACGCGGGCGTTGGTTGCGACATGGATCAAATTATGGAGCTAGCAGACGAAAAAAACATCGCGGTCGTAGAGGATAATGCGCACGGGCTTTTTGGTCGTTTTCGAGGTCAGCTCCTCGGCACATTCGGTTGTCTTTCAACTTTGAGCTTTCACGAGACGAAGAACTTCACGTGCGGTGAAGGTGGCGCGCTGCTGATCAACGATCCGCGGCTCATAGAACGCGCTGAGATCATACGAGAGAAAGGGACAAATCGCAGCCGTTTCTTTCGCGGTCAGGTCGACAAGTACACGTGGGTGGACGTAGGTTCCAGCTATTTGCCGTCAGATCTCTTGGCGGCGTTCCTCCTCGCTCAACTGGAATCCAAGGACCTGATTCAGGAACGGCGGCGCCGCATTTGGGAATTGTATAATGGCGCGCTTTCAGAATGGGCTCTTGCACACGACTGCCGCATGCCCGTCGTGCCGGCCGAGTGCGCGCAGTCATTCCACATGTATTATCTCTTACTGCCTTCCCTTCGTGTGCGCCAAGCGTTGATTTCCCACCTGAAGGCGCGGAACATCGTCGCCGTCTTCCACTATTTGCCGCTGCATCTCTCGGAGATGGGACAGAAATACGAGGGGAAACCCGGAGATTGTCCCGTTACCGAAGATGTAAGTGATCGACTTCTGCGCCTCCCCTTCTATAACGATTTGAGCGCGGGCGATCAGCAGCGCGTAATCGAGGCTCTGTTGGAGTTTGACGAATGGTAGAAGTGATGTCTCAGTCAAAGTCGCTGACAAAAGAAGAGATGAACGTCTTTGGCTTCGCCTACCTCGGAGCGGTTCTTAGCAAAGATGAAGTCGCATTTTTCCTTGCCGACGTCATTCAAAAGAAAACTGAAGACATCGAGCGATTCGGACGAGATGCGTTGGTCAAGAACGGAGACTTAGAAGTCGTTCGTGACCTCGCTCGTTTCGGCGGTCCCTATCTCACGCTCTTGGAGAACGTACACCTCAACGCATTCGTCAACGACGTCCTCAACGAAAAGGCCGTGGTGCACTCATACAATGCGATAATCACGAGGCCTGATCTCAAGACAGAAATGCTGGGCTATCGCTTCCACCGAGATCAGCCCTTATTCAAGGATACGCGAACGAGCATCAACATTATGATTCCGCTCGTTGACTATTCGGCAGCCAATGGCGCGACGGAATTCGTGCCGACGACCCATCTTTTCAAGGAAATGCCGAGCGACGATTTCATGGAAAAGCATGCGATCTCTGCTCGTGGTTCGGCAGGCGAGGCCTTTGCAGTAGATGCTGCTCTGTGGCATCGAGCCGGCAAGAATACGAGCTCCGATATACGACCAATGCTCGCCGTGAAATATACCTTAGCGCCTTTCAAGCAGCAAGTCGACTTCTGCGAAAGTGCGAAGGCGCATCTGCCGAGCGCAAGCGATTTAGTAAGGCAGCGGCTTGGATGGGACGTCAGGGTCTGTCAGACGTACGAAGAGTTCCGCGAACCCGGTAACGTCCGCAAGTTCAAAAGTGGTCAGTACGACATGTCGAACACGGACATCCACGGTTAGGTCTCGCCGGACCATTCGGCAAAACCGACGCCAGCACGGCCGTAACCGTTGCCGCAATAAAACAGATAACGCCGGCCGCGAATTTCTCGAACGTGTGGATAGCACTGCATATCGCTATCCCAATCGGTTGACTCTATTTGGATGGGTCCTGGCAGGCGCTGAAAACGGCCCTCCTCCCTGCGAACGGAGACGAAGATGCGATATCGCGAGCCGCGAGCCGTAAAATAGAGCTGGTCTTCGCCTTTCCACCGGTGGAACGACGGCGCTCCTAAAGCATATTCTCCCGGTTCGTGCGGGATAATGTTGATGCCATCCCTTCGCCACGCGATGCAGTCGGACGACGAGGCCTGCCATACATTGTAATATGGGCGCGCTGGTTCTGCAGTTACGTCCCAGGACAGCAATCGCGTGTAAAACATCGCCCATTCGCTTCCGGAAGGGACGACAGAAACAGAACCTATTCCGATGGGCTCTTCGTCAGTGCAGGGCATAAGCGGCGCACGCGACCATCGCTGAAACGTTTTGCCGCCGTCCTCGCTACATGCCAATCCTAAGTCCGTTGTCCAAGGGACTTGCCCGCCGAGGCGTCGCCAGCCCGTGAAATATAAGAGTACGCCTTTCTCCGATGACATCACGCATGGATAACTGACACCATCCATGTCAAAGGCGCCCGGTTCACCGAGATCGAGGATAGGGTCCGGCGTTACGTCCGTGACGCGCGGTTGGTCGGCCCACTCGATCGTGACTATACCGAGACGACTGCGCCCATCTTTGTCTCTGCCGCCGGCGAAGAATCGTACCGTGCCGTCTCTCTCGACGATGGGAAAGAACGCATATGCGCCTCCCGACATCCACCGTACTCCGAGTTCGGAGCCAAAGAGTCGCCCGCGCGGCTTCCAGGTCACGCGAGAGTCAACAATCGGGCGACGGCCGCGCCCATAACTTCGGAGACGATCGTTGCGTCACAACCATCTAAGACTTTTCGAACTGCGCCGAGCGCGTCAGTATACTGCACAAACGGGAAATCGCTACCGTATATGACGCGGCCCGCCGGCAATCTCGAGCAAAGGAGCGTACAGTCCGCTGCCAGAGATGATCCTTGAAAATAAACAGGCGTGAATGAAATATCGAGATATACGTTTGGGTTCGATTTTGCGACCATGAATGCTTCGTGAAGTTTGTACCCACCGGCGTGAGCCAAGATCATCTTCAGCTCTGGAAACTTCTGAGCAACGCGGTGATAGGCCATCGGATGCAGCGCCAACTCGTCGAGCGTCGGCCCCCACATGAAAACGTCAAAGAGAACCGCAATACTATGTTCCTGCGCCCATGCGAGAACGTCGCCAACAACCGAATCTTCGACGCTCACGCCTTGGAGCCGCGGATGAACTTTGAGTCCCTTGAATCCGTGCGTCTTAAAAAACGACTCCATTAAACGTACGGTCTTTTTCGGCTTCTGAAAGTCGGGATTGTAGAAGGGGATGAGACGGCCCGGGTATCGACTGCACTCACGCTGCACAAATTCATTCGTTGCGCTGCCTGGCGTCGGTAAGACCATCGATGCATCGACGCCGTGAGCGTCCATCTCGCGAACCAAAGCATCAACACCACATGGTAAATCGAACGGGCCACCGCGCCCGGATTCGAAGATGTGTGTGTGACAGTCGACGATCATTCGACGTGAACCCGAATGGCTTCCATTGCCGCAGAGCTGGAGGCTAGTACCTCCGCCCTGGTTGTCCCGAAAGCAAGGACGAGGCCTGGGCGCGAGCGATCGTCCTCGGGCGGTTTCAGCTCGTCACCTGCGCCGAACTCGAGCAAAATCTTGTGCATCCCTGGCAGCCGCCACGCGGCATCGACACCATCGACGCTCTTCACTCTTCCCGAGGGAAGGTCGAGAAAGGCCAGGGCCGCGGCGCGTTCGCCCGCAGTAGGCTTCACCGACATTTCGCCGGTCACGACAAATTCGATATAGGCGCTCGGAACGTCGGCCCCCACAAGATATGGCACGATGTCGGAATAGACAAAGCTGCCTGCTCCCCTCGCGGCAATTTCGAGTAGAAACGCGTCATCGGAGGTGACGATGTACTCTGCGTGCGCAATGCCCGTTTTCAAACCCAGGGCCTTCAGGACAACGTTATTGTGCGCGACGAGACGATCGCGCATCGCTGCCGATAGATCCGCCGGATATGTAAGGCGATTTGCTACTTCCGGTCGATGCGCAAAGTGCGTCTTGTCCGAAATTCCCGCTACAACCATCTTCGCGTCACAGATAAAACTTTCAACCGTCACTTCAACGCCATCGACAAAACCCTCGATGACGCTGCGCTTCGTTCGGGATTTCGTCAAGGCATCCGTAACGCTATCCTCGAGATGGCCGGAATCGCGCACGATGTGCACACCTCGGCTCGATTGATTGTCCACGGGTTTAACGACAAGCGGAAACCCAATAGAAGCTGCAGCGGTTCGCGCCTCTCCCACCCCATTGACGACGGCAAAAGGCGGGCTCGGGATGCCGGCTTGCTTGACGAGATGCCGCATGCGCCCCTTATCCGTAAAGTTCAACGCCGTCTCCAAGCCTATGCCGGGCAGACCCAGCTGCTCGGCTACGTATGCCATGGTTGGAACGCCAACGTCGGTCGTATCACAAATAATTCCATCAATCTTATGCCGCTCGGAGAAACGTAACGTCGCATCTCGATCGGCGATATCGATACGTTCGTGCGCATCCACGACGGCGTATGCGGGCCGCTCTTCGTACATGTCAGTAACCAGCACGCGATAGCCAAGCTTCTTAGCCCGTTCTATTGTGGGCATTTGCCACTGTCCACCGCCTAGGACGTGAAGCGTCTTCGGCTGCAAAATTAGGACGTCTTATCGACCAGCGATTTGATCTTGTTTAAACCGTGCATGTTTTCTTCGAGCGTTGCCGCGCCGATCGAGACCCGCACGAAGCTATCGCAAGATGCACCATATCCGACGCCAGGCACGATACAAATGAGATCCTCGTTTAGTAATCGCGTGCAGAACTCTTCGGAGCCGAGCTTTGAGGGCGCGATGGATACGAAGAAATAGAAAGTTGCGGTGCCCGGAAGATACTTCAAGCCGATACGGTCCATGTACGCAGACAGCTGCTGCCGCTTGAGCAAAAGATCTCGAATTTGCGGCTTCGTTACCTCGAGCAAATCGTAGAAATGCCGCGCCAGATAATATTCGAGAATCGTCGCCGGACAGGTGATTAAGTGCTCATTGATCCGTAGCACCGCATCGACGATCTCCGCATTTCCAATTAGATAACCTATTCGCCAACCCGAAATGCCATAATTCTTCGACATCGAGTTGAAAATGATAGAATGCCGCTTCTCGCGATCCAGCCGGCCGATTGAGATAAATGAACGGTCGAGGACGAAGTCGCTATACGCTTCATCGGAAAGAAGCCAGAGATTGTGTTCGCGCGCCAGCTGCAAGAGAGCCAAGAGCTCATCTTCGCTATAAACGGATCCACGGGGATTGTGCGGATTGTTGATAATGAGCGCGCGAGTGCGCGGCGTGATGTAAGGCGCATACTCAGCAATTGTCTTATCATATGGAATCCCGACCGGTATCCCACGACATAGCTTCACTTGCTCCGAGTAGCTGACCCAAGCAGGTTCCGGAAAGAGCACTTCATCTCCCGGATTGAGTATGGCCATGAGAGCCATATGGATCGCGATCTTCGAGCCCGCCGTAATGAGGATTTCGCGCTCTTCATCAATCGGAACGTCGTATTCTTGTTGAAAATATTCACATAGTCGCGTCCGCAGCTCCGGCAAACCACGCGAATGCGAATAATGGTTGATGGCGTTTGCAGGCAGATTGTCCATCGGATAAAGGGGGATCTGAAAGAACGCCTCACCGAGACTCATGACGAGCACTTTTTCGCCGCGACGCTGGAGCTCGTAGACCATCGTGTTGTACTTGATGGACATGGCCCGGTCTACGTCGAGCATCAGGCGGGATATCTGCGGAGTTTGCAATTGCATGCGGTTCATTCTACTTGGTGAGATGCATATCGCGTCCTGCCTTCGCTTACCGCACGAACATCAGTCTTCCGGCGAGTGTCGATCCAGTCGCGACAACCGCCGCACTCTGTGGGTCGAAGGCTAGGCCCATCAGTGCAGGCAAGGACGCAGCTGCGATTCGCGGGCTCCCGTTCGGTGGAACGGCATATACAGCACGAAGTGCAGGAACCGCGACGTATAAAATTCCGCTAAACGGATCCACGGTTATGCCCGATGGCGAACCCGGGAAATGCGCGTACGTCGTGACGGCGCCGGAGCGAAGATCGACACGTCGCACTACTCGGTCTGCCGCATCTCCAACGAAGATTGCATTCGCGCGCGCGAAAAGGTGATCGGCAACGACACCAGTCGGCGCTGCGCCGAGACGCAGGCGAGCTACTCGCCGAACGTGATTTACCTGAAATCTCGCGTTTTGCCGGTGCTCTGCTAGATCAAGCGCATAGATCCCATTCCGAGTCGCGACAAGCAGCGTTCCAGTTTGCGATGGGCTGCCCTGGCGCGGTCCGATCGCACAGATGCCGAGCACTGGCCCGCGGACACGCGCGGTTGAACTGTTGGCGAGTCTTACAAGATTGATTCCACTGAGAATAGAGTCGCCTGCAACGCCTTCGAATGGAGCTGCATCAAAGGACACGATGCCGAGATCGTCACGCTCCCTGCAAGCTCCACATGCCATGTCCGCCACGTAAACCATGGGTCGCTGCGGATCATCGGCTAGATTCAACGTCGCTAAACCTGCGATGAGAGGCTTCCGCGCATTCTGAGGAAGCGCCAACTCAACTCCGGAATACGCTCCGCCGCCCACATATTGGAGCAGCAGGTCGCCTGAACCGAGAAAAATTCGGTTCGTGTCAACACGTGGATCGTAGCCGCTCTTCTCGACTTGATTCTCAAATGTCATACCGGGTCCGAACGGGATACCCGTTCCAAATGTCCGCCCATTCCTACTCAGCGATACGGCAACAAATGGTGATCCTGAAAGCGCGGGCACTACTGTTCCCGGCGCGGCCGTTGTTACATTTGGGCGGTATAAAATCACCAGCGAGCTCGTCGTTGCTCGACTTCGGTAGCGATACTTGGCGATCAACGATGCACGAGTAAAGTGACTCGCGCCCACGCCATTGTAGAGAACCACAATATTTCGGTGACCGATTGCACCGAGTAAGCTCGCCGACGCGGACATGGTGCCAGCATCAACTTCTGCCGCCGTCGGCACGGCTTGAGAAAGAGCCCGCTGCGCTCCGTCTACGACTAGGACTAGAGTCGCAGGAAATGCGGATGGCGATCGATCGACGAGCCTCAGATCAACATTTGAAACACCGGGGGGCAGGCGAATCTCGAGCGCCGTTTTTGAAGAAACCTCGATCATCGACGTGCGTCCCGCAGCCAGATCGACGAAGCGGAGTGTGGTTTGGGCGTTCGCGGAGATCCTCGCCCAAGCAATCAGCACTATAGCCAATAGCGCCGCAAGTCTCAGGTTCACTGTTCTGCCCGAAGCGCCGCGCATGCGGAAGCGGATGCCTCCTCTCGAGTCAAACCCAGCGAGATCGCAAATAGACCGCGGGCAATCGCCGAACTGCCTTTGTCGCTCAGAAACGCAAGGGTTGGATCGAGAAACGCCGCTTTCGAAAAATTACGGCAATTCAAATCCAGCACGGGTTCTGGGCGCCTCGAAATGTGCCGACTCATCGCGCCCGTGACGTCCGCGCGCACGCGGCTTTCCTCGTCGGTGAGAATCGGCCGCGGGACGGTCAGGAGAATAACTTTGGCTAAAGGCGCCCGACGATGAATTAGTCCTACCAGCCAGTCATAATCTGCGTACCATTGGCGTAACGTGTAGCCTTTATGTCCGGCGATGAATGCGCTATCAACGGTGCCGACATAGAGCACGGCAACATTTGTACGAGGAGACATCATCGGAACCTGTTCCAAGCCAACGTCGACAGTTCGCGCCGGCTTCGCAGCGAGATTCTGAAATGCGGTCGGCTCGTAGCGACTCATCATGCGAACTAGCACCTCAACGAATCCGGTTCCATCGAGGCATGCGTAGGCTGGGGTCATGATTGTCGCGCTGCATCGGACCGTAGCACCGAGTTGCTCCGCCGCCGCATCTCCTAATGTGACGACGGAGTACGGCGCCGCAAACGCAGGCGAACCGTTTATGCTCAGCGCGAGAATAGACAAAGACGCGAGAGACCGCAGTGTGATGCTCATTTGGGACGGAAAATCGGGCGCAGTCGACCTTCCGCCGCCAGATTCGCCATGCGGTCGGCTAGGTACGGCTCATAGCTTACTATCACGACGACGCGGGATCGCCTAATTGACTCGGCGAGCATATCGTCCCAAGCCTTGTCCTTGGACCACGCCACGAAGGTGATATCGGAAAAATATGGTGGGAGCATTGGCGGAACGAAAGAGTCGTGTATGACAGTCGTCCTGTCTGAGATTAATGTTCCGGGAGGCCCAACCGAGTGATAGCGATAGAGACATCCGGGACCATAAAGCGGGCAGAATCCTTTCTCGACTAGCCGCGTCCGGATTTTATTGCGCCTTACTTCTAGCTCTTTTGCTGCCTCGAAACTGGGCGCGCCAAGCATCAAGGAGAGGTCGCCGACTGTCATCGACGTGCGAACCGTTCTCAAAGCTGTTTGTTGCCAAAGCCCCGGCTTCAATGTGTCGACGAGGTCGCGTGACACAAGCGGCGAGAAGGCTTCCGTCCAATGCGAACCAGTGCGAAAATATAGAGGTTCCTGTGGCGAACGTTTCAACGCGCGAAGCAGCCCTAACGCGTCTAGGACATCAATATCTTTTGCCCGCTGAAGATCGTTTCGAAGTTCATCCGTCTGCTGTATTACGCATCGAGACCACGCCGGCGCGAAATAGCCGAGGTGCTCGGGATAAACGGTTTCTTTACTCGGTGCTACGAGAACGACTAGCCGCCGGCCACTGGCCCTCAGATCTTTTCCGATCGCGATCAGCCGTTCTGCAGTCACATTAGGTGGGACGCCGGCGCACTGCTCCGGATGCGCAGCGAAGAGCCAACCATTTGAACCGAGATACACATCGGGATTCGGGCTTTGCCGGAATGCGAGGATCATTACGGCAGTGTTAGCTTCGACGAAGGCTGCCCGCTCCGCCAGATGATCCTTCAGATAGGTATTGACTGCTTTATAATATGCCGGATCGGCGAGCTTCGAGACCTCGAAGTCAGGATACGGAGCCAGCGACCGATTCTCGATCTGAGAAACGCCCTCGCCCAACAAACTCAGGCCAAATATAGAGAGAATTACGCCGAGGAACACCATTGCAAAGACCTGCTTCGAAAGAAGATTCATACGTCGGCTACTAAAATTGAAAATAGAGAAACGGCCGAAAATCGGTAAATACGGCCGCCGCCAGGCTTATGGGGAACACGACTAAGAGTAGCGCGAAACGCGCTACGCCGACGACCGGGCTCGAGTCTTCCGCAAGCCATCTGCCTATCGCAAGATTTCTGGGCAGAAACAAGGTTGTGGCCGCGAGAGCCAACGCCGCAACATTCCGGTGTGTTAGGGCCGCATCGAATGCAGCCGAAAACGCAGCATTACCCGTCGTCACAAGGGCATGATAGTACTGCAGCGCGTAGCCCACCGAATCGGCGCGGAACATCACCCAGCCCAGGACTATCAGCAGAAACGTCGCTGCTTGTCGTAGCGGCGCGAATTTATCCGCCTCGAATACGCGCTGGCCGCTCACCCGCTCGATGATCAAAAGAGCTCCGTGATAAGCCCCCCACACGAGGAACGTCCAGTTCGCGCCATGCCACAATCCCACCAAAACAAAGACCAAGGCGAGGTTGAAGTAAGTTCGAGCGTGCGATATGCGCGATCCCCCCAACGGGATGAAGAGATAATCGCGAAACCATGCCGAAAGCGTCATATGCCATCGCCGCCAGAAATCTGTTATGGAAAGCGCCGAGTACGGACGAATAAAATTCTCGGGCAGATGAAAGCCAAACATCCTCGCGAGACCGATTGCCATATCGGTATATCCAGAGAAGTCGAAATAGAGCTGGAACGTGTATGCGAACGCGCCTAACCACGCGACTGACATATCCAGGTGTGCGGGCGACGTCGAAAAGATAGGGGCGACGATTTCGCCGATAGGGTCTGCTATGAGAATCTTCTTGAAGAGACCGTAGGAGAAGCGGATCGAGCCTTCGCCCAGGCCTTGGAGATCGCTCCTGCGGTGCCGTATCGCCTCCGCAATTTGATGGAATCGAACGATGGGCCCCGCAATAAGCTGTGGAAAGAACGTGACGTACAAACTGAAGTCGATGGGGTTTCGGAAGGCGCGCGACGTTCGCCGGTAGACGTCGATCATGTAGCTCATCGAATGAAACGTGTAGAACGATATCCCGATTGGAAGCAGGATCGCCGTCCATGAAATCGACGCGACGCGCGCGTCGTTTAGGACCAAGCTTAGCTGAGAAACGAAGAAATTGGTGTACTTGAAATATGCCAGCAGTCCGAGGTTGAAAACGATGCCGCCGGTTAGCGCAGCTCGCGCTGCGAAAAGCGCGCTTCGGTCCTGGGCGATATCGATGAGCAATCCGAAAGCGAAGTTGAGAGCAATCGACGCGAGTAGAATCGGAACGAACGCGACGGCGCCCCACATATAGAAAGCGATGCTGGCGACGACCAGCGTCACGTTTCGTAGGCGGCGCGGTGTCAAGAAATAGGCCAGCAGAACTGCTGGCAGGAAGTAAAAAATGAACTGAAGCTGCGAGAAGACCATGCGCTAGTCTCGGATAGCGTCGGGCCACATTAGCGGCACGCTACCAGTAGGGCGGCATTAAAAGCGCCAGCAATCGCAGGCGAACACTTTGCGAGGGGCGTAGCTTCGAGCACAATCCATGCCGCAAGAATTTTCAACGTCGCAGACCTCCGATGACGCATCAGCTGAGGAATTCGCCGCCGGAATAACGCTACGCTCTCGGCAGATTCCGAACTACCTTAACCCGGTGACGCTCGGCATTATTCTGTTCCTTGTCGTTGTCGCGATCGTCATTCTAAGCCCGGCGACCGAATCGCGGTTCATCTACACCGATTTCTAGTGTCTAAGCGACGCACTTCTTGGTGGGCGTCCGGCGTCATCATGCTGGCGTTGCTGGCATTCCTCGATGGCGGTTTACGTTTGTGGCATCCGCTACCAAGCCGGCTACCGGAGAATTTTTCCGCCGCTTATCTCTCTCGCGTTCTAGGCGACCTACCCAGATCGCGCGGCATCGTCGTTCTGGCCGGCGATTCTGCCGTCTGGGGCTATCATGTCTCGAAGCAAGAATCTTTGGGAGCACGCCTCGCAGCACTCCTAGTTCACGACCAGGTGCTCAATGTGAGCATTCAAGGTGGCAGTCCGGTCAACACGTACGTCGCACTTACGGAAGTTTTGCGACGAGGCATTCACCCACGTTTGGTGATCTTCAATCTGAACCTCAAAGAATTCAGCCCCGAGGATCGCTCGTATCAGCGAATCTTACCTGCGCTCGCGCCCGCAGCTCACCAGTTAAGTGCGGCGGACCGACGCGATTTTCTCTTTCAAGAGGATCATCAGACCCGACTTGCTCGCGCCGTCGAGCGAATCTGGCTCCTTTACCGCTATCGAGACGACATCCGTCAGGCCGTCTTCGGCGATGCGGATCTCGCGTCGCGCCTCGCATCCGCTGCGGCTGCTTTAAGTGGACGGGCGGAGCGCGAAGCCGAGCGCAATGCTCCGACTGCTGACAAGTACTTCGGCGCGTACGATCTATCGCCACTCGCGACGGATAATACATCACTCAGATACACGCGCGAAACGCTCGCGCTTCTCAGATCGCACAACATACCTACGCTCGTCTATCTCACCCCAACAAACCATGGGCTGCTGCACGATACGATCGATGCTCCCGAGTACGATGCAAACCTCAAGGAGCTGATGGCCGTAGTTCGGTCGTACGGCATGCGAGCCTACAATTTCGATCGTTCGTTTCCGCAAAATGCTTTCATCGACAACGATCACCTGCGGGCTCCAGGACTATCTCAGCTCGCGCGTCAACTCGCCGCGTTGGCCGTGTAACCCATGATCTTCAATACGTGGGTATTCGGCGCATTCGGTGTCGGGGTGATTGCGACTTATTGGCTGGTCGTTCCGCATCGCTTCCGCGCATATTACTTGATGATTGCCGGAATCGTCTTCTACGCATGGGCGATCCCGATCTATACATTACTCATAGCGACGCTCGGATTCATAACCTACGCAACCGCCGCGGTCTTATTACGAACGCCAAACAACATGCCTGCACGCAGGATCATTGCCGGGTTGGGAATCGCGGCCTCCGTGGCGGCGCTGGCGTTCTTCAAGTACGGAAAGTTGTTCGCCGGCACGTTCGATTTGCACGGGTTTCCTGCCATCGCGGTTCCACTTGCCATTTCATTTTTCACGTTCGAGTTCGTTCATTTTCTTACCGACGTCTATCTCGGAAAAATAACGTCGATCTCCGTTCGCGATTTTACGTTGTTCACGCTGTTCTTTCCGACCATGATTGCCGGACCCATTAAACGCTACCAGCAATTCACTCCGCAAATCGGAAAAGAGGCGATTTCCGGGGATGTTTTCGCAAACGCAGTCTATCGCATTGCACTCGGGTTGGCCAAGAAGTCCATTATCGCCGACAGTATGACTCCGTTAACCCAGCCACTGCTTCAAACGATGGCGACGGCGAACTCCGCAGACTACTTTATCGCCATTCTGGCGTATACTGCCAAGATCTATTTCGATTTTACCGGATATTCGGATATCGCGATCGGAGTCGCGACGCTACTCGGGTACCGAGTCCCCGAAAATTTCGACCGCCCTTATCGCGCGATAAGTATTGCGGAGTTTTGGCGGCGCTGGCACATGAGCCTCAGTTCGTGGATCCGCGACTATCTATTCATACCGCTTGGCGGCTCCCGGAAAAACCCCATTCGCACGGTTGGCAATTTGGGGATCGTAATGGCGATTGCAGGCCTATGGCACGGGGCGGCATGGCACTTCGTAGTATGGGGCCTGTGGCACGGTGCCGGACTCGCTACACATCGAATTTGGTTTCTGTTCGTAAAGGTCAGACCTCAGCTCTCAATGCAGCGGACTTTATTCAGTCGGTGGGCTGCGATAGCAACAACCTTTAGCTTCGTTAGCCTCGGATGGGTCTTGTTTGCCGCCCCGACGATTGGCGCTGCCGCTCGCGTATATCGTGGTCTTTTCGGCATAGCCCAGTAGCTCGGAGGTATCTCTGGCCTTGAGCCGCGGGAAAAAGACCAGGCCTAATGCGAAATGCCTGGAGATGAGACTCCGTCCTCACCAGTGGCTGATTCTTGTCTTGGTTTTCGCGAGCTGTTCGGGGAGCTCAACCGCGAACCTGATCGTCGCACTTGGAGACTCTGTCTTTTTTGAAGCGACCGCTCATGTGCCTTGCACATCGCCTCTAATGATGCCCAGCTATGCATGCCCGGACGGCGACGGATTTCTTCCCATTGTCGCGAGGTCGCTTCCCCAACCCACTGCCTTTCAGAATCTATCGTCACCGGGTGCGCACACGGTTACAATTCCGTTGTATGAGGTTCCAATGATGTCGCCGGCAGCGACAGTGGTGGTGCTCTTCATTGGAAGTACCGACCGGCAGCCCGTCGCCTACCAGTCGAACTATACGCTTGAACAATGGGAGGAAGACTATGACTGGGGGATCGCTGCGATCCACGCACGCGCTCCCCGCGCACGGCTGATTATCGCGACGCTCCCAAATCCCGCGTACGTACCATTTTTCGTGAGAGGTATGCCGAATAACAGACTTACCCTCAAAGACCAGCGCTTGGTGGGCGCAACGACTCTTGCCATGGACACATTTATCGCCGGGCACAAAGAAGACGTCTTAGATCTCCGCTGCGATCGAGATTTCTATACAGAGTCAACCCTGAATCCCGACAAGTTTCATCCAAATGAGATAGGTTATCGAGGCGTTGCCGAGCGTGTTATCGCGATACTAAAATCGCCTAGGCATGTTCGCGCGAAATCAGCGTGTCCACCATTTACAAACCTCCCATGAGGCGTTTTGTACTACCACTAGTACTTCTTTTAGTACTCACGATAGCGCCGACTCGGTTTAATGGAACATTCGCGACTGTGCGACTGCATCCAGGCGAAAAGCTGACCGTCCTCGCCCAAACGAATCCAACTTTGGAGGGTCAGTACGTCGCGCTACTTGTTCACCTCGTTGCCCAGAATGCCAACGACGTGCAAATTCGCCTTGTCGACAGATCTCCGCGCGCTATACCGGGAACGCTGGGGCTTGCGATGCTTAGCCCGTACGGAAAGCTCCTTAGCCCCGTAAATGACCACGCGATTCTTTCGGAAACGACCGGGACTCAGGGCGCGATGAAATGTCTCTCAAATGTCTATACCGCGATCTGCCATTCCTCGGCAATTGCTCTGACGTCAACTGACGCAGACGCTGTCACTCAAGCCGCGGCAATTCATATCAGCGGGCCGCCGGGAAACCGCATTCTTGCAATACTTTATAACGGCGCAACATTGAGTCGCTTCTCGGCAGCAACAGTCACAGCGCAGGTTCTCGACAGAGGAGTTCGTCAAAACGCGGTCATCAATATTGTCGCAGAGCCAACGATAACACCGGTCGCCGCTGTACGTGGGAGGGGGACCGCGGCCGCGATAGCAGTGTCACTCAGGGCCAACGATCATACGTTTGGCACGGGAATACCGTTTGGTCCATTCAACGACATCGACGTCTCGATCCTGAACAATCAAGTGGAAAAGAGTGGATATTACCCTTCGATCGATAACAACGTAATGTACGTTGGGGTCGGGAACAGCGTTGAGATTTTGACAATCGACGGGCAGAACGCGGGCTTCCTCGACGGGCCAAGTCCCGTCTCAATTAGCGCACTTAGTCTACTGGCTCTCCGAGATAAAACCCGAGTACTGTTTGCAGCCGATCGGAACTGCACATTCTGCAAGAAGGGCAACGGCATTGGCATATTCGCAATGTTGGCCGAGCCCACTCTGGGGCCGATGACTCCAGTCGAAGTTGCACGCAACGACATGGATTTTACGGTCGCAAATGCCGGACCACTCGGTTTGGCCGCCATGTCGGATATGTCGGAAAAACAATCGGCTGAGACGAGTGTCTATTTCGCTGCTCGCAACAGTATTTATCGCGTGACGCTCAATGCGAGATCATTGGCGCCGCCATTCCAGAGTGACCGGCGGCCAGAGCTGGTTGCGGGATCCGGAATTGCGGGAGCGCAAGGTACGGGAGAAGTCAACGGTCTCGGCGCGGCCGCTCGCTTCAATTTCGAGGGCGCAACACATATCGGCATGGCCTTTGACGCATTGTTCAGCACTCCGAAAGCACTATACATCGCCGATCCCGGAAACAATGCGATCCGCGTTCTTCACACCAACACGGGAGTTGTGTCAACATATGCGGCCTTGCCAGGACCGCCCGTAGGTGTCGCCTTGGATCCTTTTAGCGGCAGCATCTTTGTGTCGGTTCCGTCTCTACACGCAGTTTACATGATCGAGTCGACCGGCGTATCGCGCCGAGTTCCCGGCGACGCTTTGAGTGCGCTCCCGATGACGTCGGCGACAGTTTCCGGACCGTGGGCGACTGCCAACAATGGATCGTTTTTTGAAAACCTCCCGCTGACTTCCCGAAAGGCAGGCCCTAACTCTGGCGACGTTCTTGAACGCCCCCTCGGCATCGCATATGATGCGCAAGGCGGGTCTATTCTCGTGCTCGATGATAACGATCGGGTAGTGCAGCTTCTGAGATGAGCAGTGAGGATTTAAATGATCATACCCTTCCAACCGCCGGCAATCTTGGCAGATGCGACATCTATATCCGGAGCTCAAGTGATTGTTGCAAAGGCCAGTGGCGATGCCGTCCTGATTTGGGACGCCAGCTCCACAATTACGGAAATTCTGCGGCGGAAAGTCCCCCCCGCGCTGGCGATGCGCTCGATCGAGGCTCAAGCAGCAGACTTGCTCGCTCTCAGGGGCCCTGCACTGAAAAGCGCTAAGAGTATTTCGCTTCGCGTCGTTTATCCGCGAAAACCGGAATTCAATCCTCAGTATGGCAACGAAGTCGCAGCGACCGTCGAACGTCTGATGACATTGAAGGCGTCGCCGGCAACTCTTGTTCATGACGGGAAAACGTGGTCGGCGATGATTCAAAAGGGCGGATCACCGCGCGGACTGGACATCATGGTCACGGGGACCCTGCCTCCAGAATAGAGGTATCGCAAGCGTACCCAGTGCGCACAGCGCGACAATCGAAACCGCTACGGCAATGGCATACACCACGCCCACCCGATACGATATCGTCGTCCTGCCAGTCTTACCGTCACGAGTCCAGACATTAAAGCCGGACGTAGAAGCGTAGTGATCTCTTCCGCCCGAGAGCCCCCAACCACGGTCGTATGTCTGATCGTATTGAATGACCCGGCCCGCATCTTCGAGATCGTATCGCTCGAAGCCGAGACTGTGCGGGTGCAGTTGTGTTGCTGAAGCGGGGCCCGATCCCGGTTCGAGAAGAAGCAAGTTCGCTGCAGATCTTTCGACCGACTGGATGGTAATCTCGGCCGTGTCGTTCTTATTTTTCGGTACGAAGCGCTCTCTCGATAGAGTCCTCAACTTCTTTGTAATAAGAGCGCTCCACTCGACCCTTTGCGCACGTCCCGGGCCGATAACGGGACTGATAAGCGCTCCGCGTTTGCCGAAGTCGCCGAAGAATGCGCTGGCTCTGCCGACAAAGGGTATGTTATCCGGCCCAACATAAACGCGCCGGCCATTCTTGAGTGTGGTCGTGTAGACCGGATCACCTGTTGCCGGCGACCTCTGTTCCGTCCACTGTAGACCCCCTGTAATCGTTCCATTGGCGATCGTCGGGTATGAGATCGTGGGCATTACCTGTGCCTCGAGAACGTACAAAGTAACGAGCTGAGGCGCGAGAACCGGATAGTACGAAACATTAAGACGTTCATCCGGATGGAGCCGGATCGCGGACAGATCGATGTGGTAGTCGCGCGTCATTGGTCCGCCTTGGAGGTCGAGTGCGTAATCATCCACGTCGCCATGGCTGAGTCTCAGGCGAAGCATCGAGCCGGAACTCGCCGCATAGCTCCCGACGATGAACGCACGCTGGTTAGATTTGAACGCCATGCTCCGAGTCGTAACCGGCTTTGAAGCGACGAATCTGAGACGCTGCGCATCGAATATCGGTTTTTGCGCGAAGCGCAGAACGTGATGCCCAGCCCGTAGCGGTGGCAGGGCCAGCGGCAGGATGCGCGACTGCGACGTTAAGCGAGCGATGCCGCTTTTCGATGCGTTGCACGCGGTTGCCGCCGCCGGAAAGAAAGAACCGCCTCCGGTCACCGGCCGACCATCCAGGGAAACGGAGATCGACCGAAACTGAACGTCCCGAATCATCAGCGTGCAGCCGCTCTTGTCGTGACGGAGTCGGGACTCTGCGAAGAAAGCGGGAGCATTGGATGGATTTCCGACCACGACCTCCGGATGCCAGCCATCCGGTACATCAAGTTCAAATTCACGATCGAGACTGACGTTCGGTTTTACTTCGGCGAACCAAATCCGGCGCAGCGAATTGAATCTTTCCTGATCGTCCTTAATCTCTTGAGGATTCAACATGTACACGTCGCCGATCGCGTTGAAGCCACGAACGCCGGTCACGAGCAAATTCCCTTCGCCGTTCGTCCACCCCAAGTCAAGCCATTGGAAAGCTCCAAACGAATCCGTCCGCGTTCGAATCTCGCGCGACAGCACCGCGCCTGTGAAGCGGAGGCTGTCGCCGAAAACAGAGGCGTAGTACTGAAGCCAAACGTGTCGCCGGCCCGAAGGCACGGGAATCGAAAATGTCTGTCCAACTCCCTGCGTGATCGCGGCATGGGCATTTGACATCAATCGTGCCGAGTACCACCAATTGACGGAGTCCATTGGATCGACCCAATCCACATGGAAATCGGAGGTGCGATGATCTGTGTCGATCCCGGCCGGCAGATAAGCGTGATCTCTCACATCGACGGGTGAAGGCACGAGCGGCGGCGCGCCGATTCCCTGCACGAGGCCGGCCACCCAGGGCGCTCGCGGATTCGCCAGTTGATTCGCCGGAATATAAATCGATTCGACCCCAATTCCGCCAAGCGCGATCTCGTCTTCGAGGCCTCCGTTCAAGGCGAGAGCCGCGTCAGCTGTTTGAAAACCGGTGCTGTCGCCCGGCGTCGCTTCGTAGGTCGTCGTTGTGCCGTCCCGATTTGGGTGCACCGAATCAACCTGAGCGAGTCGGTCCTCAATATTCCGCGTACGATAAGCGTCAAGCAGCCACAAATCCGTGTATGCATTCGTGAAACGTGGAAAGGTTGAATCCAAACGTGTCTGTAGCGCAACTGCATTGACTTGGGCTGCACGCAATGCGGCACCGAAGGTTCGCGCGTTAGGCTGCCAGTCCGTAAGCCGGTCGAGAATGCTCGCTTCCAGCGCTCCCGTCGGCGTATCACGCACAAAGATGGGGGTTATGGTGCCCACTGAGTTGGGATTGACTCCGCCGATCGTTGGTCGTCGACTGTCAATTACCTGAAGATGCGGAAGGACGAGGCTGCGATTAGCACTACCGACAACGGTCTGCGTGTCGCTAGGACCCGGAATCGGCGAGAGATCAACGGCGTACGTGTTGATAAGCCACGGCAGCGACCAAATTACTGCGAACGCGCCCAAACAAGCGGTATACCAGACTCGCTCAGTTCTGCCGCGATCGAGCGGAGCAGTTAGCAGTACCGGAACGAGCACCGCCACCAATGCGTACACGTAGTTCACGTTGCGGAGTACTGCAAGCGGGCCAAGGTTTAGAAACCACGTCATCACATGCGTTAATGGCGGATTCGGACCGTGGAGGAAGATCAGGCAACAGACTAACAGGATGGCGAGCACACGTGCCGATCGTAAACGCGATCGCGCTCCGATCAAAAGCGCGCCGAGTACCATCAGAACGGCGAAGGCTCGCCAGAGCTCCTGGGCATGGCCTGCCCTAATATCGAAATACGGATAGGCCGAGGGGACAAGCATAAGAGCTTTAAGGAGGCCCGGCGCATTCAACGACGTCCACGAGTGCGCACTCCAGATCGTTGCCCGCTCGATAAGGGTTGGCGTGCCGAGAACGTTGACGAGGACAAACAAATACGGCGTGACCATGCCCAACAGGAAAAAGAGCGGTGCGAGCAGGTATGCGCGGAGCGAACCGAGCGCGATGACAAGCGCTGCCGTCAAGGCGATGTCGAGGATCGCGAACTGTATTTGGGCGAGCGTCAGCGCCGCAAAGAATGCATATCCGAACCATCCACTCCGCTCGCCGCGCAGGGCGCGCACGAGACATAGCGCCATCCAAGGCATAGCAGCGTACGCGAAGATGAATGTGATGTAACCGGTGACAAGCGCGTCAAATAACGCGGGGGACGTCGCGTATAGCATTCCCGCGGCCAGCTGCTCGGCGAGCGGTGCTTTCCAAAGTGTCCGCGTCAGAACGCTGATTCCGGTAAAGCCGAGCGCGATGCACGCCGTAAGAAATAAAGCGATTGCGATCTGAGGCTCTAAACCCAAGAGACCCCAGACACCTAGAATCATCTTCGCGTACAGGTCGGTCGGGTACGCAAGCGGCAAGCCGTATTCTGTTGGAAGCCACGGCGAGAGATCAGTAGCGGCCCATGCCCACATGCCGTGAGCCGATGCGGGGACGTTCCAATCGGCGACGTAGCCGATCACACCTGGCACAAACAGCGTGTGCACGTTGACTACGGCCACGATGATGCCGACGATCAGTGCGACGACACCGGGCCTGTTTTCGCTGGCGCGCCAAAACGCGCTTATGCGGTTTTCTCCGAAACCGGCTTCACGCTGAACAAATCAAACGCAAGCTCGGGAACATAATACGTCACGAGCTGGCTCAGTGTTGCGACTACGAACCAAAACGCACGCGGCTGCGGCCGAATCGATGCGAGAATGCTTTCTCCCATCGTGTCGGAGTCGACTTCCTGTCGAAGCTGCTTCAAACCAGCCAAACCGTTCGTTCGAAATCCCAACTTTCGCATTGTCGACACCGGCCAGCCAGAGAGATGCTCTTGAAGCGGGTTGCCATCGACAGGGTGCTGCGGAAGAAAACCGTTGGGCGATGTGATGATCACTTTTTTCTTGGCCCAGCGTTCGGCGAGCTGCAACGCCCGCATACCATCTTCTTCTTTCATGTGTTCGATTACGCCGATCATAACCACCGCGTCGAAGGAATTAGGCGGAAAATCCAGCTCCTGCATCGGGACGTTCAGCACTTCGGTGTGCGTATGCGACGCTTTCGCGCGGTCAGCGTAGGGTTTGAAAGGTTCGACGCCGACAGTGTATCGCAGATTCTCGCACAACTGTAACGGCGAACCTGGTCCGCATCCGATGTCCAGGGCACTCTCGCAACCTTCGAGCTCGCGCCGGAGACAGTAGCCGAGAGTGTGAAACAACCGCGCTAGCGGTTCCGATCGATACAGTCGTTGAATTATCCGAGTTATCATTTGATGCGCCTACACCCGAGACGACTGGATACGGGCATCTTCGCGATGTAGCTGCGAATACACGAGTCCGCACGCAGCAGCAGAATACTCGAGAAACTTCATGGCCAGCATTCCGCCGGCGATGATCGGCTCACGGAAAAGCAGGTCGCGTTCGTTCCAAAAATCGGATCGTACGAGCGAATACTGCCGCGCCAACAGCGCGCTCTGATTACGATGCTTCTTGAAATAATGCACTGCGCTCTTTCCATAGATAAACTTCTTCCGCAAGTGGCGGCCGAGGTTTAGTTGACCCTCGTAGTGGCGGATACCCTCGGCAAGCTTCACCGTCTGATATCCCGCTGCGTTCAGCCGCAATTGCAAGTCGTAGTCATCGTTTCCGCCCAGCGTTGCGTCCAGTCCGCCAAGTGCGTCCCAAACCTCTTTGCGCAAAAACCTAGCCGCATCCGTCAACGAGCGAGCGCTGCGGTTGTAGCATGCTTTTTCGAGAGCGCGGCACTGCGCCCAGAAACCTTCGCCATAGGCTTCCTCTGGTACGATAACCGCGTCTGCCGCGTTTGATTCGATCGTCTCGACACAAAGCGCAACAGTATTCGGTTTCATGCGCATGTCGGAGTCAAACCAATACACGTATTTCCCGGTCGCTTTTGCGACTCCAAAATTTCGTTGAACGGGAACCGCAAAGATATTTTTCTGCGAAGGATCGCGGCCGAAGGAGTAGACCTCCCCGTATTGCTGCGCGAACTCCGCCGTACCGTCGTTGCTGAATCCATCGACAACGACTATTTCTATCGGAGAATAGGTCTGTGCGCGTACGGACTCAAGACAATCACGCAACACTTCTTTGCAGTTGTAAGTCGGTATGACAACGGAAACGAGTGGACGTTCTTCCATCCTAGATAACACCCTTGGCTTTTAGAATCGCTGTGGCCGCTTCAAACGTGTCCTCGGACGTTGCGCCTTCGCTCCATTCTATGAGCTCGCGCAATGCGACCTGACGGTCCGCGGCCGGTTTCCAACCGATACTGTTGCCGATCTTGGTGATGTCGCCGTAGCAGTGCCGAATATCGCCCTTGCGGTATTGATTCGTGACTTCGGGCTTACCACGGAATCCGTACAGATCCATAATATTCTGCGCCAGGTCCTTGATGCTGATCTTTGTACCGGATCCAACGTTGAAGACTTCGTAGTCGGCGCGGGAGTCGCTCAGCACCGCAATGTTAGCCGAAACCACATCATTCACTGAAACGAAGTCGCGGCTCTGTTCGCCGTCCTCGAAGATGACCGGATTCTTACCTGCTTTTAATCGACTGATGAAGATGGCCGCGACGCCCGTGTATGGATTCGATAGGCTTTGGCGCGTGCCGTACGTGTTGAAATAACGCAGCGCTACAACAGGGATGCTGAACGCCTTCCCGAGCGCGAGGAAGTAATCTTCATGATCGCGCTTGTTGAGCGCGTAAATCGAATTACACGCCAGCGGCGTGGTCTCGGCTGTGGGAATTGGTTCGACTTTTTTTCCGCAATACGGACATTTCACATTCCAGTCGTGAGCGGACAGCTGCTCGTCCGTGCGGAGCTCAGGCTTGACGGCACCGTGCTCGGAACACGAGCACATGCCTTCCCCGTATTCCGACATCGAAGCGGCGACGACGATCTTACGAATGCGGTCGCGGTGTTTGTTGACGACGAGGTCGAGCAGGGTCGCAGCGCCCAGCGTGTTCACTTTTGTGTACTTGAGGGGCTGATACATACTTTGCCCCACGCCCACCATCGCTGCCTTATGAAAGATGACTTCGATGCCCGCGAGCGCGCGATCGAGCGCATCTTCGTCGCAAACGTCGCCTTCAATGAACTCTGCGTCGCGGTTTAGGTACGAGGGCCGAGCACCCTGATGCACTTGCGGCTCAAGATTGTCATACACGCGAACCTTGTGACCCGCGGCGACTAAACGGTCGACCAAGTGGCTGCCGATGAAGCCGGCGCCGCCCGTAACCAAGATGTTCATGATTGCTTGTCCAAAACCCAAAACCAATGCGCCGCAAGCGTGTCGTCTTCCTCGCAGCTCACCTGCTTAGCCCGACGGTCGCTTCCGGTGGTGATATTCTTTTTTGCGAGATCGCGAATCGACTGCGCCGGCTCCATCCCGAATGGGAAATAATGGCGGTCGCTCCGGATTTTTGCAAAGAAGCGCTCAGCGCATATTTCGAGCGCGTCGACACTTTTGCTACGCCGGCGAGCGATGGCCGTCAGGGCGGACCGGCAAACGTTGCAGCAACGTGGGCAGGCAGGCTCGCCCGCGTGACGCGGACCCTGCGGAACCTGGACCCTGATTTGATTCATACGACGGGTGATTTCTTCGTCGACGTACTTCCATCGCTGTGGGTTCGAAGGACGACCGGTTGCAGATGGACGGGTGTCGTTCACCATGTAAACGCCGCGCCGCATAAGAGACGCAATTCGCTTGCCGTCGCGACGGTGTCGTTCGCGCTGCAGCGCGGGTCGTTTGCTGCACTAAAGAACGCCGATGCAATCTTGCTTCTCAACGAAGGTGTTCGCTCCGAGTTACGGGCACTCGGTTTCCGAGCCGACCGCCTCAACGTCGTTGGGGCTGGAATCGACATCGACAAATTCCCGCTCGTTCGGCCTCCCGACAAACGCACTCGAGTCGCGTGGCTGAACAGGCTCGAGCCGACGAAAGGGATCTTCGATCTTCCTCAGATTGCGGCTCGACTTCCCGATGACGTCGTCATGGACGTCATCGGAAGCGGACCGCAAGTATTCGTTGATCGCCTTGCATCCGAGCTGCGTCAACGCAAACTGGAAAGCAAATGCGTTTTACGTGGCTTCCTTCCACATCCCGATTTGCTTGAAGCATTGGCAGCCGCGTCCGTCTTCATCTCTTGCAGCTATGAAGAAGGCTTCGGAATCTCAATTGCCGAGGCGCTCGCCAGCGGAATACCATGCATAACGTACGATCTTCCTAGTCACCGCGAGATCTTTGGCGATCGTATTGCTCGGGTGCCGCTTGGAGATACGGAGTCTTTTGCACGAGCCATCGAGTCAGCACTCAGAGCTGGAGATACCCCGGAGACGCGCTTGCTACGGCGTGAATCCGTTGCCGAGCTATCGTTCGATTCGTGCGCTCGCCGTCAGGAAGCGGTCTTCGAGCGGCTGATGGTTACGATGCCGGCGCGCGCCGAACGTGTGTAAACTGCGATATACCGGTCGACTATTTTTCGAAGCAACTTACGCGGCGTAACGAGAGACCCTAGGAAAAATATCCAGTAGGCGGGCAGCCAAGCGTTGCTCGGACGATACAATAGATACAGCCACGCCTCGCGAAGAAAATTGCGAAACGCCGAGTGACACCGCAGCTGCACGAGCCCTTCGGGGTGGCTGGCGATGTTATCGATTCCGAGCTTGCGCTGCCGGGTCCATCGGGGTCCCGCAAACACGGTCCGCATCAACGTGACCCACGTCCATAAGGGCGATGGATCGTAGATGGACGAGATGTTACGTGCCTGGCTCGATTCCGTTCGAATCGCCACCGGATAGTCGTGCAAGAAGACGCCACGATGCTGCTTTAGCGTACCCAAAAATGCCTGAATATGCGTAGTCCAGACGTGAGGACTAAACGGCGTCGTCAGAGCGTCGTTTCGAAACGCAAGCGCTGAGACTTGTCCGAGCGTTTCGAACAGCGCGCGTAAGCCGTCGTCGTCGTCGTCGATTGTAATGATGCGATCCTTGGTTGAATCGAGCGGCTTCGTGTAGCGAATGGCCACATCATGGTCGCTCCCCCGAAACCAGTAATAAGGCCGCGTTATGACGGCGACGTCGTCCGCGAGCTGAAAAGCATCATAACAGCGTTCGAGCGCGGTCGGCGCCAATATATCGTCGTTGGCAAGGAAGTAGATATACTTCCCGGTCGCAAGATCACGGCAGCGCTGAAAGTTACCGGCGCATCCGAGGTTCCGGTCATTGGGAATAAAGCTGATGCGGGGATCGGTAAATTCTTGCACGACGTCGGCAGTACGGTCGGTGCTGGCGTCATCGACGACAATACAATCCCAGTCCTGGAACGTTTGCCGCAAAAGGCTTTGAATCGTCTCGCCAATGATGCGCTCGGCATTATATGACGGTATGCAAACGGTGAAGGTCGCCACGAAGACTCTGCCTATTCGACACTGACCCAGGTGCGACTGCTCGGATCGTAGTGCCGAATCGCCTTGGCTGGATTCCCCGCAATAAGGGTGTAGTCTCCGAAGGAGCGCGTAACGACGGCATTCGCTCCAACAAAGCAATGCTTGCCTAGCCTAACGCCTGGTAAAATTGCACTGCCAATACCCAGGAACGATCCTTCGCCGATTACGATCGCCGCGTGACCGCGCATTGGCTGGCGAGCAACTGGGAGGTCAACATCCTCGTAACCGTGATATGAATCCCCGATAAAGACACGGCTAGACGTCATGACATCGTTTTCGATCGTGATCGATGACGTGCACGAGATGAAGTTCGCCGACCCAAATGCGCAGTTATCACCGATCGTGCATCTCGGAGTGTATCGCTCGCCGTTGAAAAAGTCCGGTGCGACGAGTGTGAGATGCTCGCCAAAGTAGCAGTTCTTTCCGATCGAGATGTAGCGACCGCCCGAAATCGTCCGTGGCGGCGGCTTGATGATCGAGCCGGCTCCGAAGCTTGCAAATCCGTATCGAGCTTTGCACCACTGATGCAGCAGCTCGAGCAACAAATTTCGGATCCCTACGACACGATCTCCAGCCGAGGGATCGGCACGATGAACGACGAGCCCACGCCCGCGCGTCGAGCCTTTCGGATCAACTCGTCGCGATAATTCCAAGCCGTCAGCAAAAACGCGTCCGGTGGATTCGCAAATGCAGACTCCTCGGAAACGACCTCGATATGTGACTTCGGAAAGAACCGCCCTTGCTTCATCGACGTTGAGTCGGCACAAAACGGAATCTGCGTGCTCGAGAAACCGCAATAGTTTATCAGCGTAGCACTCTTCGCAGTTGCTCCGTAGGAGAGGATCGTCTTGCCCGAGGCTAAGAAGTCGCGCACCACAACTCGCAGATCATCACGTGTCGACTGCGCTCGATGAGCAAACTCGCGGATCGCGCCGCTTGTAAGCCTAACTCGCTCCTCCGCCAGAAGTTCGTTTACGCCGGCGTCACTATCGCCGTGTCTCTTGGCGAAGCACACGATCGATCCGCCGTGTATCTCCGAGAGGAATGCGCCGATCACGCTGAAGCCGGCATGCCCCAAAATATTAACGATTGAATGCAGCGTGAAGAAGAACATATGCTCGTGATACACCTGGTCGAACTCGCCTCCAAGCACCGTATTGAGTGCATAGGCGTTTTCTAGCACGAACACGCCGTCATCGCTGAGCACCTTCTGGACTCCCTCCAAGATCGCGTGAGGGTCCTTGTTGTGAGCCATGCAATGCCGCGCAAATACGAGATCGTAACGGCCGCGCTTCTGTGCAATCGAATCCGCGACTCCGGCGTCGAAGAACTCGGCGATCGTCTCGATGCCTCGAGCGTTTGCGATCTCGACGACGTTCTGCGCCGGATCGACACCCAAGGTCTCTGCTACAAACGGTTGCAGAAACTCAAGGAAGACCCCGATGTTGCTTCCGATTTCCAGAACGCGCGCGGACGCCGCGAGGAGCCCGCGATCCTGCAGCTTGGCAACGAGCTTTCCGTAATGCGCCTCTAACGTCGACGACTCGGGAGTCGTGTAATAGTAGTGGCGATACAAATCGGCGGCATCCAAACAATCGCGAAGTTGAAAGTTGCCGCATTCACACGCTTCGAGGACCAGCGGATACTCGGGCGAACTGTCGCTAAGTGACTCGAGGAGAGCGTTCGCCGGCGGCATGGAACCGAGATCGAGAACCCGCTGCGTCATCGAACCGCATACGCGACACTCGGTGCTCGTCGGACCTACATCGAGCTGTCGATGCAAGCGGATAACGGAACGTGACTGCAACTCCTGATCTTTCACCTGCGAGGGGCGCTTTCGACAGGGCAGTGAGGATTCTTTCGGTCGCTGTGCTTGTCGCCGTCGTGATCGTGGCAGCGGGGTTACGGCCGCCGATTCCCTATAGCACGAAATTCGATTATCACAACAGACCGCCGGGCTATGCATGGCAGACGCAGCGCGATCCAAATACGCACAACATCGTGTACTACGGAGTGGATCCGGTCAATCACCAGAACGTGTATGTCGGCCCTGATGGCGTCTATTATAGGTCCACACATCCACCGCCGATCAGCCCCGGGTTATGGTCGACCTGGATCCCATAGCGAGCAAAGCCAACGACGCAAGAATCAGAATGCAGCCAACGATATAGGTTGACCGCAACAGCGGCGCGTACCCGTTCTCAACTGACATTAGCGGTTCGTCATTGGTGATATAGACGTTCGTCCCGAAGATTGACGGCACGTGCGCTAAAACCGGAACCGATGTTCCCCAGATCCAGCTGTAGGACTCGTTCAAGGTGTGGAGTGGTAGGCGGTCTCGAAAGACGGCGCTTCCGTCCGGCTTCCACTGCGCGGCAACGACGTCGTCGGACGCCGGCGGAGATATTGCATCCTCAAGCGCGGCAGATGCGAGCTGCCAATTGCGAAGTCGAACTCCGTGCGTCGGATGCAGAGAAAATTCGCCGTCGAAGCCGTCAAACCGCACCTCGGTTGAGCCGGCCGCCGTCGTAGGGACACGTGCTCGGGCGATGAGATAGTCTGTTTGATTCCGAACGTCCACGTAGCCGCCATCCGAGGCCGAGTATGTAATCCGTAGCGTATACGTTCGCTCCGGATCGAGATTACCAATACTCGATCCATTTCCTCGACGAGCAGTGCGATACGCTGGATTCGAAGCGTGAAAGGTAATGACGCCCCGCGAAGCACGGCGCAATACATCGAGAGCAGCAATGGCCGCGTCGTACTGCGGACGCTCGACGAGCCGAGCGGAGAGCAGCGCAACCTCCTCGCCCGGATCCTCAGTTCTCAGTCCAATCGTCGCGCCTGAAGGCACGCTGCCTAACGCGAACGTCCTCGAGAAGATACTGTCGGATCGTCCGCTCGTATCAATCACCCAATGCCGGCCGACGGCGGCGATCTCTATCCGCCCGCCCACCGGTGTTGCCTGAAAACTGAGGACGAGCACAGCATTCGAAAAGTTTGTTGCAATCGGAATGTCGACACGGTGTTCGCCGATCGTAAGCCAGCCGGAGCTTGCCTCCGCATATTCAGGCCGATACCACCACCAGTCTTGAATCGGCGCGAAGCCTTGGTTCGGTCCCGAAGCCGCTGGCATAGCCAGCTGCGCAACGTTGGTCAGCGCCTCGTCCGCCTCATTGCCGGCTCGCGTAATAACGACATACGGAACGTTCGCGGGAAGCGTCGTGCCGTAGGGTAGTAATGCCGCATCACGGGGCGCGTACATGAGAAGATCGATTCGAGGCGGTGCAATCGCAGCGCCGCTCGTCGAGAATGCGAGCGGTTTTGCTCCGGGCAATGTGCCAATGGCTGTATCGTTGCTGATGATCTGCTGTTGAATCGTGCCCAGCGCAAGACGCGGCATCGGTTCCTGCACGTACGCGCTCATCGAATTCGTATTCGGCGGAATGAAGTTTGCCAAACGTGAGCTGAAGAGTTGCCGCTCGATCACACGGCCGACGCTAAGTTGCCGTAATCCGCCTTGAACTTCTCGCCAGTGATGTGCGCGCGCAGCCATGTCGATTGCAGAAAACGGCCAAGCCAGGGTATATAACCAGAAGCTTCCGCTTCTCGTCACGAACATCGGGTCGACGCCGGCGCCTCGTCCATCGTACGCGAGAGGCTGATCGATCGGAAACCAAACCGTGCGCCGCGAGTCATGCGAGACCATCGCATATGCTCTGTCCATATCGGCGCTGTAGCCGAAAACGCGCAACCAGCCGGCCACATTCCCCGATAGCATCGGCATCACGTAAATACCGAGGGCGACGAGTATGCCGGCCCTCGCGGCGAAGCGCCGCCAATCTGTAGTGGGGGAGTGGAAAAAGAACGCGAGACCGATGGCGTAGACGAGCGCGAGTGCGGCCATAATATGATAGAGCTCGCGGAAGACTTCCATCGGACGCACGTGTACGAACAGCCACGAAATGAGCGGTCCGATTGGGCTATAGATTCCTGTGACCAATAAAAATGCGCCGAGCGCACAGACGAGCGCAAACGTTCGCAGCCACCATGCAGCGAAAAAATATCCGCAAACCGCCGCGATCGCAACGAGAAACCCAGCCACCGACCACAGTGGCATGAAACCACGCACGGCCGATGCATCGTAGTGCGTCAAATAGCCGCTCAAACGGAGTGCGTCGAGTGGATGGATGCTGTTGGCGGCGAGCCAGGCCTGATTTGGCCGGAAGATCTGCAACGTGTCGAACGTCGAGATGCCTGATGTCACGCCGATAACCGTCGGTAGCTCGGTGACGAAAAAGCACGCAGTCGCAAGGGCGACGATTCCAAACCGCCTCAGCACCGGAACTTCGCCAGCGCACAATGCGGCAACGACGACAACCGCGTACGCAAGAAGTCCCAACTGAATCTGCACCGCTGCGAGCGCCAGCACCCCGCCGGTTTGAATGCCGACCCAGAACCAATGCCGCCTCGAGCGTGCTTCAAGGATGCTCGCCAACACAACGGGGATCGCAGCATACCCCAAAAGATACGTGCTCTGCCCGGAAACGAGCTTGTTCAGCATCACCGGATTGAGTGCGTAGAATGCAGCCGCAATCCACGACGCCCACGGCGCAATGCCCAACCGTCCAAACAAAAAGACCGCCGACAGGAACGCCAAGGCCGGCAGGCCGGCGACGATGATTTTGCTTAGGACGTCCCCACCGACGCCGGCAGCCCCGGCTACGCCGAGCGCAAACTTCAACGGATACTCGGTTGGGAATACCACCGGCATTCCGAGTCCCCATGTGTACCAGCCGTTGAATATTTGGCTTGCAAGCGTCGCGTTCTGGGCTGCCGCGGGCGGCACGCTCCAGTCGTGTATCAGTCCGACGATCCCCGGCGAAAAGAGCAGCTTACGCGAGATCAGGAAGCCGAGGACGACCGCAATGCCGCAGCTCTGCGCGGCAAAACGCAAGCTCCTAGGCGGCGACGTTCGGCTCTTCTTGGCTCGCCTTTGCCAACGCGGCCGCACCCTTCAGTTGACCGAGGTTGAAATCGGTCAAATGTCCGATCACGTATTTTACGCCGCGACCGATGAACTGA
>Ga0206883_1024_pt1 | contig 34550 bp, 29 predicted proteins | sample Alteio_BWOrgCont_2_FD_152910 | JGI IMG/M metagenome (GOLD analysis project Ga0206883, IMG submission 152910) | Enriched cells from forest soil in Barre Woods Harvard Forest LTER site, Petersham, Massachusetts, United States -... | ecosystem: Environmental > Terrestrial > Soil > Temperate forest > O... | reverse complement strand
CCGGGTGCAACCGGGATCCGCCATGTGCACGTCGGCCGAGGCGCAGTGCGGCGACCGCCCCTATCTCGGTTCGCCCTAGCCAAACCTATTCGGCCGGCCCTTCGATGGCCACGTGCCGTGCTTCCAGCTGCGCCAGCACGCCGCTTTTGCGCAGCAGGGGACCCATGTTGACCACCGCAATGGTCTTGCCCGGCTGGTTCAGCGCCGCATCAATGGCGGCGACTGTATCGGCGGTGTTGCGGGCGTCCAGATCGCCCATTGCCTTGACCGCCGCGAGCACACAAGCGCCGAAGCGGGATTCTCCGTAATTGGCTTTCACCGCCTTGATGTCGCCGACCGCCCAGGCCCGGCCGGCCTTGTCGGCATGGGCCAGCGCCCAGGTGACATCTTCCACCGACTGGGCCAGGCAGACGCGCTGCTGTTCGGGGCTGAGCTTGAGCACATCGCGGATCGCATCCATCGCCTCGAAGCGTGTGATCGGCTTGGCGGGAATGTTCTTGTGGCTGGCCAGATCGCGAATGGTGTCGCGTGGCTCGTCGCCTGACAAATTGGCCTTCTTCATCATGTCCTGCTGCAGCCTGATGGCGGCACGAGTAGGAATGTCGGTGCGGTAATCGCTGTCGTCGCCGCCCACCGCATCGCGCGCGGCGATGAAGCGGGCGCGCAGGTCATCCGGCAGGCCGTCTTCCAGGGTCTGGCCGCGCGGCAGGCTCAGTTCGCCGCCATGCCGGATCAGGAACCAGGCGATATCGGCCAACCCGACATCGGCCTTGGGCGGCATCAGGATGGCATGCGCGCCGTCAAACAGTTCGGAGAGATATTGCCTGTTCCAGTCCAGCCCCTTGGGCAAGGCGCCGACCAAACCCAGAATCCAGACTTCGGAATTGCCGCGGGTCAGATGCCACACCGCCGGACCGGGCGCGCCCCGGACGGTGACGGTTTCGATCTGGGCCCAGTCCGGCTGGGTCTGCGCCGGACTGGGCAACGACAAACAAACAAGGGCGGCTGCGAGGGCGGCGGTTTTCCACATGCCGCCCACCGGGCTATTCCCCGCCGGGATGATAGTTGGGGGCCTCGCGTGTCACCGTGACGTCATGGACATGGCTTTCGCGCAAGCCTGCACCCGTGATGCGCACGAACTGCGCGCGTTTGTGGAATTCATCAATGGTGTGGCAGCCGGTATAGCCCATCGCGGCGCGCAAGCCGCCGATGATCTGATGCACCACCGCCGCGACGGGTCCCTTGTAGGCGACCTGGCCTTCCACGCCTTCCGGCACCAGCTTGAGCGCGTCGCGCACTTCGGCCTGGAAATAGCGGTCGGCGGAGCCTCGCGCCATCGCACCCACGCTGCCCATGCCGCGGTAGCCTTTGTAGGAGCGGCCCTGATAGAGGAACACCTCGCCCGGCGATTCATCGGTGCCGGCCAGAAGCGAGCCCACCATCGCCACATCGGCGCCGGCGGCCAGCGCCTTGGCCAGGTCGCCGGAATATTTGATGCCGCCATCGCCGATCACCGGCACACCGGCGTCGCGCGCCACGCTCACCGCATCCATGATGGCAGTCAGCTGGGGCACGCCCACGCCCGCCACGATGCGGGTGGTGCAGATCGAGCCCGGGCCAATGCCCACTTTCAACGCATCGGCGCCGGCATCAATCAGCGCCTTGGCGGCGTCGGCGGTGGCGATATTGCCGCCCGCGACCTGGACGTAATTGCTTTCCTTCTTGATGCGCCGGATCGCCTCGATCACGCCCTTGGAATGGCCGTGGGCGGTATCCACCACGATCACATCGCATTCCGCCTCGATCAGCGCCATGGCGCGGGCATAGCCGTCCTCGCCCACGCCGGTGGCGGCGGCGACGCGCAGGCGGCCGCGTTCGTCCTTGCAGGCATTGGGATATTTCTGCGCCTTTTCGATATCCTTGACGGTGATCAGGCCGACGCAGCGATAGGCGTCGTCCACCACCAGGATCTTCTCGATCCGGTGCTGGTGCAAAAGCCGCTTGGCTTCGTCGGGCTTCACGCCCTCGCGCACCGTGACCAGTCTGTCCTTGGTCATCAGCTCAGACACTTTTTGGCGCGGATCGGCGGCGAAGCGCACATCGCGGTTGGTGAGAATGCCCACCAGCTTGCCCGCACCCTTGGCGTCCACATTCTCCACCACCGGCACGCCGGAGATTCGGTGGCGCTCCATCAGCTTCAGCGCGTCGGCCAGGGTGGCGCCCGGCCCTATGGTGACAGGATTGACCACCATGCCGCTTTCATAGCGCTTCACCCGGCGCACATGCTCGGCCTGTTCCTCGATACCCAGGTTCTTGTGGATCACCCCCATGCCGCCGGCCTGGGCCATGGCGATGGCCAGCCCGGCCTCGGTCACGGTGTCCATGGCGGCGGAGATCAGGGGAATGCCCAATTCCACTGTCTTGGTCAGACGGGTCCTGGTATCTACTTGGCCGGGAAGGACTTCAGAGGCGCCGGGCACCAGCAACACATCGTCGAAGGTCAGGGCTTCGCGGATGGTCGAGCTGGTCATGAAAGGCGCTCCTTCTGGAGCGCCGAGCCTGTACCAGCGCACAGGGCCAGGCGCAAGAGGGCCATCGCCCGCCGCCATAAGCCCTTGTAACATATAAGTTTGCATCTAGCTCTGGAACTAACCGGGCGTTTTTGCGTTATAACGGGGCGACCGGTAATTACGCCGAGTCATGGGATTCCCTTCAGGAGACAGACATGAAGACATTTCGTTTGATGATTAGTGCCGCAATTGCCGTCGCGGGCCTCGCCGTCGCCACCTCCGCCAATGCCGCCCCGTCGGGCGTTCGCGTCGGTGACCTGACCTGCAACGTCGCCAGCGGTTGGGGCTTTGTGTTCGGCTCCTCCAAGGATCTGCATTGCACCTATCGCGGCAGCAACGGCCGTCGCGAGCATTACACCGGCGCGATCTCCAAGTTCGGCGTCGATGTCGGCTACACCGAAGGCGGCGTGCTGGTGTGGGGCGTGTTCGCGCCCACCTCCGACATGCGCAAGGGCGCGCTGTCGGGTGACTATGTCGGCGCCACGGCCCAGGCCACCGTCGCGGTCGGCGCCGGCGCCAATGTGCTGGTCGGCGGCTTCAACAAGTCCTTCGCCCTGCAACCGCTCAGCGTGGAAGGCAGCAAGGGCCTGAACGTCGCGGCCGGCATCGGCTCGATCTCGCTGCACGAAGCGGAATAAACACTTCGACACTATAATGCGAAAGCTCCGGCGCCATGCGCCGGAGCTTTTTCATTTCACGGTGATCGTCGCCCGCATTTTGGGATGAATGGAGCAGATGTATTTGTAGACACCTGGCTTGTCGAACTTGAACTGATAGGTGTCGTTCTGGTCGAGCGCGGGCGAGCGGAATAGGCCGTCGGCGCTGGCCACGGTATGCGGCTCCCCATCCATATTCTTCCAGGTCACGGTAGAACCGGGCGACACCGTGACGTCCATGGGCGAGAAATCAAAATTTTTCAGCACCACCATGGCGTCGGCGGCATGGGCTGCGGGTGCGGCAAGCGGCGTGACCAGTAACACAAAGGCAAGAATTCCATATTTCATGATCGTGCTCCGCATCAGGCCAGCGCGGCGTCGGTGAGGGAAAGCTTCTTTTTGCGCACCACTGCGGTGCTGACACCCAGCATGCCAGGCAGTTGAGCGGCCGGCACGACCAGGGGACCAGGTCCCGGCCCGTTCCCCGCCTGGGGTTGGGGATAGGCGGTTGAGCGCGCGGTGTGGAAGAGGATATTGCCTTCCACTTTCTGCACGATCTGGTGGATATGGCCGTTGAGCACAGTGACCGAGCCAAAGCGGCGCAGCAGTCCGGCAATCTCTTCGCCCTCACCCGTGCCCCAGCCCCAGGGTTCATAGATGGTCCACAGCGGCATATGCGCGAAGACCACGATCGGCTGGCTGGCGGAGCGGCCGGCGAGATCATCCTTCAGCCAGGCCATCTGGTCGTCGCCCAGTCCGCCCAGCCCGTTGGGTTTGAAATTCATCACATTGACAAGGGCGACGAAGTGCACGCCATGAGCATCGAAGCTGTAATAGCCGCGATTGTTCGACGGCTTGCCGAAACGGGCGAAGAATTCCGTGCCCGGCCCGTCGGTGACGTCATGTTCGCCCGGCACCACATGCATCTCGCTGACTCTCAGGCGTGACAGCAATTGGTTGGCGGTGTCGAACTCGCTGGCCTTGGACAGATGGCTGACATCTCCGGTATGCAGCACCAGGCCGGGCTGTTTCGGCATCGCGTTCACCATGTCGATGGTGCGATTCAGCGTGCCCACCACATCCGGATTGGCATCCTTGTTGAAGCCGATATGGGTGTCGCTGATCTGCAGGAACAGCGGTGTGCCCATGTCTTCCCTGGCTTCGGCCAAGTCGAAGGCGCTGAACACCCCGCCCTGCAGGGTGAACAATGTGCCCGCGCCGACGCCCAAGCATTTCAGGGCGTCGCGGCGGTTGGTGGGTTCGGTCATGGCAGCCTCGTCTTTCCGGATTTCGGGAAAGGAGACTGCGCAGGCGCCGGTTTTATTCCCGCTGGGCGCGGGCCAGGGAAACAAATTTCTGGAACGCGGCCTGATCGACGTCGGACACAGCGGCGAAATCCATATCGCCCTGCTTCCAGAAGCTGGTGCGGAAGCCATGGGTGACGCTCACGCCCGGCAGATCTGCGCCCCGGTCGGGCCAGGCGAACAGATCCACTTCATGATTGCCATGGGCATAGACCATGACGGCGGCGGGCCGGCCCGCCACCTCATCCACCCGCCCGCCGGTGAGCTTGAAACCGTCGGCGGCAAAATCCGTCACCGGCGGCGATAGGCCGGCATGGGCAGCCAGCCAGGGCTTGACGGTGTGGTGATTGCTGGAGGCGACCATGATGGTCTTTCCGCCGGTCAGCGCGCGGGCATGGGCGTCGGCAACCGACTGGGTCAGGGTGGCGATGGAGGGCGGCAACAGCGCCAGCAAGGCAAAGCCCGCTGCCAGCGCCGACACCCCAGCGCCTGCGCCCGTGCCCAGCCAGAAGCTGCGGGCCGAAAAGCGCACAGGCTCCTTGTCCAATCGCGCCAGCACAGCGGCGCGCAGATGCGCAGGGGCGCCATGGCGCGGTACCTTGCGCAGCGCGTCGCTCAACTCGGCGGCGTCAACCGTAAAAGCCTGACATTCCGCGCAGGTCTGCAAGTGGCGTTCGGCCTCCGCCGCTTCCGCGCCGGTCAGTTCGCCGTCCAGATAGCTCTGAGTATTGAGCAGTTCTGCGCAGCTCATGGCCCCTCCTTTATGGATTCCTGGGCAAATTCGCGCAGCAGGACACGCGCCCGGGCCAGCCGCGACATCACCGTGCCGATAGGGCTGCCGGTAATCTCCGCGATCTCGCGGTAACTCATGTCTTCCAGCTCCCGCAGGATCAGGACCTCGCGGAAGTCGTCCGGCAGCCGCGCGATCATGGCGTCCAGCCGGCGCTGATGGCCCGCCTGGATCGCGGTTTCTTCCGGGTCGGCGTCGTCCGCGGCCATCCCTTCATCCAGACCGGTGTGGCCGCGCCGCCGGGACGCCGCACCCGCGCTCAACCAGCAATTGCGCACGATGGTCAGAAGCCAGGCCTTGGCATCGCCACCGCGAAAACCGTCAAAAGCGCGGAAGGCGCGCAACATCGCATCCTGGACAATGTCGTCGGCATCGGTTGGCGAGCGCGACAGCCATCGGGCCAGGTTATAGGCCGCATCCAGGTGCGGCAGGGCTTGGGCCTCAAATCTTTGGCGCCGGTCATCCATAAAGAGACAAGACCTTGCGGATGGGCGGTTTATTCCCGGGCTGACGATTATTTTGGCGAATTATTTCTGAGGCGGCTTAAAGCCAAGTGCGACAACGTAAAGCTCGACCGATTCCGCGCGCGACGCCGGCGGCTTGACATGCTTGACCTCGCGAAAAGCCTTCTTCAGCCCCGCCAGCAGGTCCGATGACGAGCCGCCCTGGAAAACCTTGCCGACAAAGGCGCCGCCGGGCTTGAGCACATCCAGCGCCACGTCCAGCGCGATCTCCACTAGCGTGATGGTGCGGATATGGTCGGTGGCGCGGTGGCCGGTGGTGGGCGCGGCCATGTCGGTCATTACCAGATCGGCAGGACCCTCCAGCGCCGCCTTCAGCATCGCCGGCACATCCGGATCGGTAAGATCGGCCTTGAAAAAAGTAACGCCGGGGATTTCTTCCATGTCCAGCACGTCGGCCGCGACCACGGTGGCGCCGCGTGCCGCCGCCACCTGGCTCCAGCCGCCGGGTGCGGCGCCCAGATCGAGCACCTTGGCGCCCTTCTTGAGGAAATGGAATTTCCCGTCCAGCTCCAAAAGCTTGAAAGCGGCGCGGCTGCGATAGCCACTGGCCTTGGCGGCAGCGACGTAAGGGTCGTTGAGCTGGCGCTGCAGCCAGGTGCGCGACGAGGATGTGCGGCCGCGATCCTTTTTCACTTTGACGGGCACACGGCCGCGTCCCGATGCATCGCCCTGTTTCATCGCTCGTTCATTACCGATTGGCTCAGCCGGCGCAACATGCCTTCACGCAGGCCCCGGTCGGCGACCCGCAGCACCGGCGCCGGCCACAGCGAACAGATGGCGGCGAAGATGGCGCAGCCGGGCAGCATCAGGTCGGCGCGCTCGGGCCCGATGCTGCCGATCCGGGCCAAGGCTTCGGTGTCGAGCCCCACCAGCCGGTCCACCACCTTCAGCATATGGGCGGTTTCGTGCCAGCTGGCGTCCACCCGGGTGCGGTTGTAGCGCGGCAGCTTGAGCGCGATCGCCGCCAGGGTCGTGACCGTGCCCGATGTGCCCAGCAGGTGATATTTGCCGCTGTCGAAACCATCGCCCATGGCTTGCGCAAACGGCGTCAGCTGGGCGCGCAGGTCGGCGAACATGCGGTCGAAGCCGATGCGGCTTGAGGCGGCGGCGCCGTAATTCTCCGCCAGGCTGACCACGCCCACCGGGAGCGAAGTGACCAGCTTCTTCTGCGGGGCCGGGTCGGCGGAATTGGGCGGGCTTTTCTGCAGCCAGATGATTTCGGTCGAACCGCCGCCGATGTCGAACACCAAGGCGCCGCGATATTTGCGCCCGATCAGGGGGGCGCAGCCTTCGGCCGCCAGATCGGCTTCCTCTTCCGCCGAGATGACCGTGAGCTCCAGCCCCGCTTCATCATGGGCGCGCCTGACCAGCATATCGGCATTGCCGGCCAGCCGCGCCGCCTGGGTGGCGATGGCGCGCACGCGGGCCACGCCATGTTTGGCAATTCGTTCGGAGCAGATCTTCAGCGCCGCGATGGTGCGGTCCAGGGCGGCCTCCGACAGAAGCCCGCTTTGGCTGACCCCCTCGCCCAGCCGCACGATGCGGGAGAAGGAATCCACCACCCGGAATCCGCCCCGGGCCGCCGGCGTGGCGATCAAAAGGCGGCAGTTGTTGGTGCCCAGATCCAGCACCGCCAGAAGCGGCCCGGTCTGACGCTCGTCCCCCCGCGATTTCTGGCGGTTTCCGTGCATTTTTCCCTGCGGCGGTGTGAACTGCGCCTGGGGTAAACCTAGCACGGCCGAAGGCCCTGCGGGGGGATGGAAAATTGGCAAAAACCCGTCCTTGCAAGGGGTTGGCGGCTGGTCTAAACGGGCGGTCCCGAAGGGCCTTGCCCCGATGGGGGATCGTCTAACGGTAGGACCCCAGACTCTGACTCTGGTTGTCTAGGTTCGAATCCTAGTCCCCCAGCCAGCCCACGTTTCTCGACGTCTCTCGAGGTTCGTGTCGCTGGCAAACCTCGCAGAAATCCTCAAATCTTTCCTCGTGTCGTCTCACGTCGTTCGCGGATGTCCGAACTGCTTGACGGTACGCGTGGCGGTACGACCATGACCGCCGAGGAGGAAATACCGTCATGGCTTTAAGCGTAACAGGCGTAAAAAACGCCAGACCAAAAGACAAACCCTACAAGCTCGCCGACGAGCGGGGGCTTTACTTGCTCGTAACCCCTGGAGGGTCGAAGCTCTGGCGATTCGATTACAGCTTCGATGGCAGACGAAATACGCTTTCATTTGGCAAGTGGAACGACGTTGAGCTTCACCAAGCCCGCGAACGTCGCGATGAAGCTCGCAAACGGATTGCAGCGGGACAAGACCCTTCTGGCAAACGAAAGGCTGAGAAGATTGATGCCAACCTTTTCGAGACTGTTGCGCGGAACTGGCATGCGTCGGCCAAAGGCGCTTGGACGGAGCGTTACGCAAAGCTAGTGCTTGGACGGCTGGAAGCAGACGTCTTTCCGGATTTGGGGCGCGAAGACATCGACGCGATCGAACCGCCGCGTCTTTTGGATGTTATCCGAAAGATTGAGGCACGTGGGGCAATCGAAATGGCAAAGCGCGTCAAAAATCATTGTGGCGAAATCTTTCAATATGGCATCGCGGAAGGAAAGTGCCGCCGAGATCCAGCCGCAGACATTCGCCGAGCTCTAAGCAAGCCTCGGCCAAAACAGCACCGTGCAGCAGTTTCACCATCCGAATTTCCTGCTTTTATTTCGGCGCTCCGAAAATTCGATGGCGATGAACTTACGAAGCTAGCGCTCAACTTCACATTATTAACGATGGTCCGCACTCAAGAAACTCGCTTCGCCGCGTGGCCGGAATTTGAGCAGCTCGATAGCGATGAGCCTCTATGGCGTCTAAGCGCCGGTCGCATGAAAATGAGCCGAGAGCACTTGGTCCCGTTGCCTCGACAGGCGGTGAACATCCTCAAGCGACTGAAAGAACTGTCGCCGGACAGCCCTTATTTGTTCCCAGCCGACACCCGGCACAGCGTTATCAGCGAAAACACCATGCTCTATGCGATATACCGCATTGGATATCATAGTCGGCAAACGACACACGGCTTGCGCCGTTGCGCGTCTACCGTTCTGAACGAGTCAGGCCTCTTCGAGCCCGATTGGGTAGAGACCCAACTAGCTCATACCGAACAAAACAAAGTTCGCGGAGCTTATAACGCCGCTCTTTATTTGAAACACCGTCGAACGATGCTGCAATGGTGGGCAGATTATGTCGACCGGGAAGGAGCTGGTCTTCGAGTTGTGGCTAGCCAAAGCCAATGACCGTCGCTTGCAGCAAAGGCCTTAGGTCCACGAGAGAGGCGCCAAGCAATAGGCATTCACGGTCTTTCGAATCTACTTCTGGACACCGTTTATACCGGACATTTCTACCGGCGTCGGAGTGTCTGCTTTACCCCAAAGCGGTCATTCGACCCCGGTCAGCCCAATGTCCGCTTCGCGCCAAAAGCGGTCATTCAAAGACACCCGACAGCCAGGTGGTGCGCAACACAGTGGCAACTGGCAAGCCTTGTAGCGCGCAGCGCCGGCATCGGTTGTAGCGAACGATCGCTGGTGAACTTGTGCAACACACGATGCGCTGAGAGCGAGCAGCGCGTGCTAGCTCGGCGCAAATCAATACGCCATAAACGAAAATTCATCGGCGCGCTCGCCAGGCAAACAGAAATTCATTTGCCTGCCGGAATGGTAACCGACCAGACATTTGCCGTCGGTGCGGATCGCTACGCCTAGAGCAGCAAGAAATTACTTGATAGGATGTAATCCATGAACCGCGTGGCTGCTATCGCCAGAGATCTTTCCCAGGTCTACAAGGGCCATCTTTCATTATTCGCAGTGATATTTGCTGTTTCCGTGATTTCCAATTCTGCGAACGCGCAGTATTTTAATTTGGGTAAGGGCAACACGCTCGAATTTTACGATGTCGATTATAGTCAGGCGCCACAACAGGCCAGCGTCGATGCTCTCGCGCTTATTCACCATATATCGCTGCAAGCTGACAGCGACGGCGCATACTTATCGCTCGGTGGAGAGCTGCGCGAGCAAATGTGGGGCCTTGATGAAAAATCATATGGGCTAAACGGGCCGCCACGAGTTAACGACTACGTTCTTCAAAGAGCATTGCTGGATTTCTATCTTCATTTGAATGATCACATAGCCATTTTTGTCCAACCTGCGCGATATGACGCGTTTGGTGAGATCGGCCCGAAAACGACCGACGAGTCAGACGGCAGGCTTCAGCAAGCCTTTCTCGAGCTCAAGGGTTCGGTTGCGTCGGCCTTTGCGACCATACGCGTTGGGCGCCAGGAGATTGCGCTTGGCTCGACTAGGTTCGTGTGGATAAACGACAGCTCAAATGTTCGTACGACACACGACGGCGTGCGGGTTAAGTTGGATTTCGGCGATACCACATCGCTCGATTTCGCCTTTACGCGGCCTGTAACGCCAACCTATGGCGCGTTCAACGATTTCAATTCTCACTCGGGTACATTTGGAGAAGCCTATCTGACGCAGACGGTAATTCCGCACATATTGAATATCGATGGATATTATTACTACCGCGACAACCCCGCGGCGCAATATCTGACTTATACGGGCGATGAGCGGCGCGATACCGTTGGCGGGAGGCTATGGGGCGCGGTCGATGATTTCAAATATGACAGCGATGTTGCCTATCAGTTCGGGACATTTGAAAACAGGGAAATTTCAGCTGTCGGAATGTCGACGCGCGTCCTCTACACATTCGAAGACGAAATACTAAAGCCGGGCGTGCAGTTCCAAGGCAGCTATTTTAGTGGAAGCGATAGTTCAGATGGTACAATCGGTACATTCAGCGCCCCGATGCCGCGGCCCACTTCCCTCAACTATATCGGCCTCAACACTCTAGAGAATTTGATTGAAGCCTATCCCGCCTTGCTGGTTCAGCCGGCCCCGGATTTCACCTTCCGTTTTGGGCCGGAATCCCTGTGGCGAGCGTCGAATTACGATGCGGTCTATATTTCCCGCACTACGCCGCTAACAAAGACGATAAGCAATACTGATCAGGCGAGCTATATCGGAACAAACCTGATCGCGACGCTTCAATGGACTCCTATCGAGCACATTGTGGTTTTTGGCGAGTTCCTTCATCAACTCGCAGGCCCGGCGATCACCCAAGCGGGAGGGCGCCCCGCCGAGGCGGGGGAGTTGCAGGTTGACCTGCAGCTCTAACCACCCGGGATAGGTTAAGAAGAGACGGGACACTCTTCGGTGATCGTCAATACGACTGCAGTTTGGCGATCCCCTGGCTGATGCGTTATGTTCACTTTGGATCGGAAGCCGTCATTAGTCACTGTCCACTTTGCGCCAAGAGCAGACGTCCCGGCAGAGCGTCCGATCTCTAGGGACGTCTTAATGTTTTTCTCGCCGGCAAGTCGCATTAGAGCAAATATCGCGGCGAATTGGCTGCCGTGTGAAAGCAAAACTAGTCAGAGGGAACGAAGTAAAGTGTAGCTACTCGGCGCGCCGGCGTTCCGGTATCGCTCGGATGATGAACACCATCCATGACCGGCACATCAAAAAAATCGAAAGGGCTCACTCCGTTTAGGCAAGCGATGTTCACCCCGTACTGGTTTTGGTTAGATCGCCTTTGATGATGGGTGTATATTCCGCAGTTAGAACAGAAGAAGTGCTGCGCGATCTTGGTGTTGAACCGATAGCTTGTTAACACGTCCTCGCCCTGCAGTATCTTAATTCCGCCCATTTCCACTGACGCAACGACCACCCCCCTCGCGCTGCAGTAAGAGCAGTTGCAGCGACGGATCGAATTGAACCCGTCGGCCAGCGTCGCCTCGAAACGCACGGCGCCGCAGTGGCAATGCCCGGTCCGGATGCTCGTCTCACTTGGCATGGTCTTTGTGTCTCTCTCATCAGCGCGCAACGTGAGTACGGTCTAACGGACTTCGCAGGCCGAGCACCATCGGCATTATCAGTGCCGCAGTGACCGCGGCTGCGATCACGCCTACTTTCTGGTTGGTGTGATCCGCGATGGCGCCATAAGCGATGGGGGCCAATCCGCCGGCTCCAAGCACGGCGGTATAGAACATTGCGAAGGCACGTCCCGTATCACCGCGTGGCGCCAGTTCGGGCACAGTGCCATAGAGTACAGATGATGTACCGTTCAAAACGATCCCCAACAATGGCAGGGTCACCAGCATAATCGAAAGCGGCACGAACAAAGTAGCGCCGATGAATATGGCGGTTGCGCCTTCCGTAACAATCACACTGCGGATCACGCCCAGTCTTTCGCCCAGCCAACTGCAGGTCGCTTTACCGAGCGCACCGCCTAGGAACAGCAGCGCCAGGCCCAGACCCACCATAGGCGAGGCGCCGCCGCGTGCATGGATCAGAAAGGGCAGGAACAGAAGATAGCCCATGCGTGTCGCGGTATCGAATGCACCGATTGCCATCAGCAGCGGAAAGCCGGATCGTCCCATTCCCTGGACCGCAGGCTGTGTTCTCTCCGTTCTGTGCGAGGCCTGGCGCGGGGTAAGGACCCAGAGGGCGGCCGCCACCGCAAGACCGAGCGCCGCCATCAAGCCCGTCACAGGCCGCCACGCGATTAGCGGTAAGAGCAGCGCCACTAATGCTGGCAGCGCTGCCTTGCCCAGATCTCCGGAGAAATTATAGACGCCCAGCGGCCCCCGCGACGCGGGCGCATAGGTATCCGTGACCAGCACCGAACCACGCGGATGCTGAATGCTTGACCCAATGCCGGCCAGAATTAGGCCGGCGCAAAGCCCGGCAAGGCCTAGTGGCATTGCCATCATCAGAAAGCCCGATGCTGCGATTGTAGTGCAAAAGACGAGCGCGCTGCGTGGTGACCAACCCTTTACAAGCTTCGCGCCGGGCACCTGAAGCCCACCCATGGTGCCTGAATAGAGCGCGCGCATCAGAGCCAGCCCAGCATAGGACAGACCAAACTGGGCCTGCCAGACGGGCAGAAAGGCGTAGAGCGCGTCGGTGTAGCCGTCATGGAGCAGGTGCGCGAGGCAGGCTGCAATCAGACTGCGCCGCTTCTCGGGCGCTCCGACGCCAAAGTTTGCAACAGAGTTCCGTGCCTGGACATTTATCATCCGCGCACCTTAAACGCGTGAATTTTGGGAAAATATGCCGTATTCTGCACGTTACTCGTCAGGTTTTCTCACGGTTTTGCTATGCGCCCCCTGCCCCCGCTCAACGCCTTGCGCGTCTTTGAAGTGGCAGCGCGAACTGGAAGCTATGCCGCGGCGGCCACTGAACTGGGCCTAACCCACGGTGCGGTCAGCCGGCAGATTGGGGCGCTGGAAGCCTGGCTGGGCCAGCGCCTTTTCGCCCGCGCCGGTAGGCGCATGGTGGCCACGCCGATCGCACGCGTTTTTGCAGCCGAGGTGAGCCTCTCTTTTGACCGATTGATCACGGCCGCCGAAGCCTGCGGCAGGCCGGGGGCGCGCCGCATGCTGCGCGTAAGTGCGCCGACCAGCTTCGCCATGCGTTGGCTAATCCCGCGCTTGGATAGCTTCCACCAAGCCCATCCCCAAATAGAAGTGGCAGTCACGACCGTCACAACGGTGCATGAGGAGCTGCGCGGTGGATTTGATGTAGCGATCCGACGGGGCTTCGCTGGCGAAGGTAACTGGCCACGCTACCAGGCTACGCCAGTATTGGATGAAGCTGATACCCTCATCATGAGCCCCGCCTTGTTTGCCAAGTGCCCAATAAGATCGCCGGCCGATATTGAAAAACATGTTCTCTTAACCAGCGAAACGCGACCAGGCGACTGGACTGACTGGCTAGAGGTTGCGGGTTCATCGCATCTGACAGGGAGGCCGCGGCGATTATTCGATCATTTCTTTGTCACGCGGCAAGCCGTCGAAGACGGCTTGGGTATTGGTGTCGGACCTTTGCCTCTGCTTGATACCGACATTGCTTCTGGCCGGATAATGTTACCTCTTCCGGAAATTCGCGTTCAACGCACTGGCTATGTTGCTTTAACGCCGGTCGATGCCCCTAAGGACGAACCTCTCGGTGCGTTTGTCGCTTGGCTCGTGGCGGAGGGGCAACACGCTAGGGTCAAAAGCGGTCGTAGCCAGTGTTAGAAGTCGGTGTCACTGCACGCTTCAATCACGCGTGCAAGCGAATGATTCGCTGAACTTATTTCGAAGCCAACGGTGGCTTTTGTCAAGAAAAACTGTTGCAGCCGCGCTTCTTCGCTCCTTCGAACATCGAAACGGTGATGATGATCAATGCTTAGGCGCGATCATTTCGGTTATGCGTGCGACCGTGGTATCGCCGGAATAGACATTTCCTTCCTTGTCGAAAGCCATGAAATCCGTCTCCATGAACTGCCCCGTGCCGGTCCCACGACCGTTGCCGATAGCGCCCAGCACGTTGCCGTCCCGGTCGACCTTGAGCATCTGCCCGTCATTGCCACTTGCGATCCACGGCGTACTGTTGAAATCGAAATTAATCGCGCAGATTAGGTTTCGCATCGATATGGTTTTTACAAACTTTCCCGTCCCAGTGTAAATGACAACGCGATACTGATCGCGGTCGCCAATCCATACGTTCCCGTTGATCGGGTCGACTCCGATGCCATGGACCGACGCGAATTTGCCCGGTCCCCAATTCTCGCCAAACCATTGGTTGATGAATTTCGCATTCTTGTCGAGATGAATGACGCGCGCCAACCCGATATTGTTCGTTGGATCATCGGACCCAATGTCGTTGGGACTCTCATCGGCATGGCCTTCGCCGATGTAGATGTCACCGTTGGGTGCAAACGCAACATCCATCGGCTGCCACAACAGTCTTTGTCCCTTATCCTCATTCCAGTCTCCGCGGTGGCCACGCGTACCGATAGTTAGAAGAGGCTTACCCTCAGGGTTCAGTTTCATCACGGTTGAGCCGCTTGCGTCGCAAATCCAGACATTGCCGTCTTTATCGACAGCGATGCCGTGTGGCTTGTATTGATGCCCGATAACATCCTCCCCGATGGTACGGATGAGTTTGTGGTCAGGGCCAAACTCGAAGAGTTGGGGCTGTCCAGGCGCATTTCGCTGAAAGGCCCAGAGATTGCCTTTGGAATCCATCGCGACGCCGGAAACACCGCCACCGCCGTTAGTCGTATTGAGCGGCAGCTCGTAGGGATATGCAAAGCTATAGCCCATGGTCTGCTTCCACTCCACGCGATCCACCGTCACCTTCGTTCCACCAAGTGCAGAAGCACAAGCAACCGAATGAACACAGGGCGGAATGTGAACGGCATCGCCACTCTGGCCGGTCGACAAGGAGGCTAAGGTAGCCCTACATTGGGCGGAAAGCCGGTCTCCGTTCGCCTCAAGACATGTGCGCCCGCTCGGTTCCCGGCCTACACAAATTCTGCCGATCTCCTCGGAGCAGGCTGTAAGGCGACCACCGGGCCCTCCCCCTTGTTCCGATATATTAGCCGATTGCGATTGACGTGCATAAAACCAGCCCGGAGAGCCAGCCGCCCAAGCACTTGAGCACAGGCAACCAAGCAAAATCGAAATATTCCATGCAGCTAACTTACCCATACGGCTCCCCTTTAAAGACGGAAATCACCGAGCCAAAGCCTTTCTGTTCTGCAATCTGCTTCTCGATCTTCCCGCACTCACTTGTATAGCAAAAGGTACAATAGTCGCACGCCAGCGGGCATGGCGCATACTCGGCGATAACTCAATACTGCATGTGATTGCGATATTCGGTAGAACCCCGCTGCTTGCTCCCGCTTGGCACGGTCAGGAATCGGTTGGCGTCGTAGCCGACCTATCGAGCCCTTGGCTCAACTGGATGAGAATGGGCTCGCGAAGCAGTCGAGATGCCTCAGAGACGGAGCACCACCTAATCAGTCGCGTGTCCTTTTCTGGCCATTTCCTTGCGATGCTTGTCACTTCCAGTAGAAATACAGACACCTCTACCAATACCTGCCGATCGGCACGGCGTTTCATCGTTCTGTAGGACCCCGCAATCTCGGGTCGGATGGTCCCTCGTACCCCGGCTTCCTCGAACGCTTCCTTGGTAGCATTTTCTGAAAGCGACAACCCCGCCGTCAGCTTGCCCTTTGGAATGCCCCAGTTTTGGGACAGAGGCTTCTTTACCAGAAGAACCTCCAACCCCCTGCGCTTATGACGGCGGTAAGCCAGCACGCCAGACTGGATCTGTGGCGTCATCTCAAGCTCAGTTCCGTTAGCTCCGCCGCCAGCCTGGCATCATGGCAGAAACACCATGGTTGCCGGTGAACCTATAGGTAGAAACTCACCGGTGAAACTGAGAGTTCCTCCGGCGTCGATTTTGAACCCGGTCACCGAATCACCGATCTGGTTAAGAGAAAAGACAAACCGGCCACGGGGATCCAACGCTAGGCTGCGCGGCGTATCGGCACCGGTCGGCACCTCACCCAGACGGTCGATATGGCCTTTGCGGTCCGCTGAAAAGCTTGTGATCGTGTCATGAAGGCGATTGGCAGAATAGAGATGATTTCCATCGGACGCGATCAGCAGCTCCGACGCCAGGCCGCTGCCGGCAAAACCTTTGGGCAATGCCGAGATGCTTTGCCCACGCGTCAGTTTTCCCGTGGCCGCATCGAAATCATAGACCGTCAACATCGAGTCCTGTTCCTGAAGCTGATACAACAACCGCCCGGCCGGATCGAAGACGAAATGCCGTGGCGCCGAGCCGGACAATGACGCGGTCTTAGAGACAGGTGCCAGTTTGCCGGTCGTTAGGTCGAGCCTGAACACCAGTATCTGGTCCAGCCCCGCTTCGTCGGCGATCACATACTGCCCCTTGGGATCGAAGCCCACCATATGAACGTGCGACGCAGTGTGGTCACTGGGATCGAAGTTCCCCGGCAGATTGTCGGCGGCGTGGGACGGATTCAGTGGTCCCGTGGGATAAACCACATCCGTGGCGGCACCCAGACTGCCGTCAGGCTTGACCGGCAGCACGGTCAGACTACCGCCCGCATAGTTGGCCGACAGGACATATCGGCCCGAGGGATGAACCGCGACATAGGCAGGACCGGCGCCTTCCGAGCTCACCGCATTCAGGAACGTCAACCTCCCGCTGGCCTTGTCGATCATGAAAGCCGAAACGGAGCCGCTCTTGCTGCCGTTGAAATTGCCGATCTCGTTGCCCGCGTAAAGGAACCTGCCATCGGGCGAGAGCGATATCCAACTCGGCGAGGGTGTCTTTGCCACCAGCCGCAGGTTCGACATTATGCCCGTGACATTGTCGATATCCACCAGATAGATGCCTTCGCCATGATTGTTCGACCGCTTCTGCGCCGGGTCGGCGGTGTAAGTGCCGATATAGGCTCGTTCCGTCGCGGCGCATGCCGGAGAAGCTAGAAGGTAGGTCGCAAAAGCTACCAAGGCCGCATGACGAAAAATGGCAATCATTCAAATCGCTCCCATCGATAGACCGCACATTCGGCCATCTTGCACCGAATCTCTAAGATGCCCGTATTTTCTCGCGAAATGTATCAAATGCCCATGGGAATATAACTCTCTACGAACAGTCGCCTGCCGCGTGTGCCGATCTGCTACCGCATAAAATCTCTTCGTGCTGCTCGACGACCGTCAGGGAAAGATATGCGACAGTCATAAGCAAAGCGCCGCATATAATCGATAATATCAGGGCCAATCGTGTCATGGTCACAACGTTGCTTATTTCCAGCCGCAGACGCGGTGATTGCGGCCACCGGCCCGCATTTCGTAATGTAGCAATATGACGATGGAAAAATCCCAAAGCGGGAGTCGTCAGCATCGCCCAAGATACGCTGTCCTTCATACCTGCAAAGGCTGGACGGCAACGCAATGTCATTCCACAGTCAGGGAAGAACTGGGAGTGAATTTGCATTCACTGCCTTGAGCGCCGCCCCGGCTATTCCAGCTCAGTTGTGATGATCTTTGCCACAAGTCCCGGATTGGCATCCGTTAGTTCGAGCGTGAAGCGATGCAGATGCAGGATTGCAGAAACCACGCTAAGCCCAAGACCACTGCCCTGACGGCTGACCTGGTCGGGGCGGCGATAAAATCGGCTGAGAACGGCATCGCGTTCCTGCTCGGGAATGCCTGGCCCATCATCCTGTACCTTGATGACGACCCGCGCGCCCTCACGCCAGGCAGATATCAAAACATGGTTGTGAGCAAACTTGATGGCATTATCCAGGAGATTGCTCAGAGCTTCGAGCAGCAGGTTCCGGTCTGCATATAGCTGAAGATCACCTACATCTCCGATGGCTAACTGAATGCCAGCATCTTCGGCCAGGGGTAGATAAAGGTGAAAGATGTCACGGATCAGGGGGGCTAGCGATACTGTCTCAAACCCCGATCTTCGCTCCCGAGCCTCGAGTTCGGAAATGCGTAACAGGGCCGCAAATCGGTCTAAGACCAGGTCGAGGTCCACAATCAATGTACCCACCGTTTCCTCTAATGAACGGGATAAACCACCGTGAGCTCGCAGATCATCTAGACGGCTGCGCACCCGCGTCAGAGGTGTGCGCAGGTCATGCGCCACCGCGTCCGTTACATTTTTGACCTGTTCTATGATCCTGCCAACATCTTCAATCAGCGTGTTAACTGTTACGGCGATCCGATCAAGCTCATCCTTACGACCCGTGAAAGGCATCCGCAGAGCAAACTCACCCGCCGCAACCCGCTTGGCGATACTTTGCAGCTCCTGCACCCGCCTAAGGGGCTGAAAGCTCAACACCGTACCGATCAGGATCACACCTGGAATGATCGACAGACAGCTAACAATGATCACAATCAGGATATGATGTTCGAGATAACGTATCTCGCTGATGTCACGGCCTAGAATAATGATCTGACCATTGCGGGCACGCACCAGCAGCATGCGCATTGGGCCAAGCCCACCATATGCTTCGACATCAGCTGCCCGGCCGACCCTCAAATTTGGCGGCGGCGGAATATCGCCTGTCAAAAATCTTTCGCTCGAAGACAATAGGGCAAACCGGTCCAGCCCCCGAACATTACGTTCAACTTCTTTTGGGATTTCCGTGACCAAACTCGCAGGCGGCAGCTGCAAAAGACGATCAGCTGCCCGGCGCAGAATCTGGTCGCTGCGCGCCGTCAGTTCTCGCGCGGTCAGAGCATAGATCAGCGCCCCCAGAGCAACGACGCCAAAACAAAATAGCGTTCCAAGAACCGTCGCCAGCCGAAAAGCAGTCGATGAGCGAACATCCCTCAGCGGGAGATCGTCAAATAATCTCAAGTCTGTATCCCTCGCCCTTTATCGTTGTTATGGAGAGAGGACGGCCAGGCATATCCAGTTTCTTACGCAGACGGCCGATATGCACGTTGATTAGATTGGCGCCGGGGTCAAAGTAATAACCCCATACCTGTTCGAATATGAAGCGGCGACTCACCGTTTTGCCAGCGTGGCGTACAAGAAATTCCAGCAGACGAAATTCCATATGCGGAAGCTTCAATGGTTTTCCGGCGAACATCACCGTGCGCCTGAGCAGATTTATTTCGATATCACCGGAGCGAACAATTGCATCACCCACCGCATTGGCGGCGCGCCGCAGAAGCACTTCGACGCGGGCAACCATCTCCGGCGCGGAAAATGGCTTGACAATGTAGTCATCGCCGCCGGCACGCAGCCCGGCAATCCGCTCATCCACGTCCGATAACGCGCTGATCATCAGCACTGGTATCGAGATCGAGCGCTCCCGCAGACGGCTGACGAAAGTCAGGCCGTCGAGGCTTGGCAACATACGATCAAGCGTGATGGCGTCAAAATATTCCCGCGTTGCCAATTCCAATCCGCGCGCACCATCTGTGATGCAAACCACCTCATGCTTACTGGCGGTGAGTTGCTTCTCGATGGCGGCGGCGGTTGTCGGATCGTCTTCAATAACGAGGATACGCGGCATAGAACGCCTGATGGCCGAAACTCTCTGCGCCCATGATAGCGCCAAGTCGTTCATATACCCGGGTTTTTCTGAGCCATCGGATGGGCATAAACAGAAATTCACCTCCGTTCAGGCCCATCAGGCAGAAAATGGTTGGTCCCCCCGTTCTCTTGGGAACGGGTAGATGGAGGATGCAGGTAAATGCCGTTGACCGTTCTGAACCTCGCCGGGTCCGTGGCGCTGCTGCTCTGGGGTGTGCATATGGTCCAGACTGGCGTACAGCGGGCATTTGGCGCCAAGCTGCGCAGCTTCCTGGGCCGCACGCTCAAAAACCGCCTCAGCGCCTTCTTTGCCGGCCTGGGGATAACCGCACTGCTGCAGAGCAGTACGGCCGCGGGTTTGATGGTAACGGGATTTGCCGCGGGTGGACTGGTCGATCTGGTACCGGCTCTTGCGGTCATGCTGGGCGCCAATGTCGGCACCACGCTGATCGTCCAGCTTCTGTCGTTCAATGTCGTGGAGATTGCGCCTGCGCTGATCCTTGTTGGCGTGCTGATGTTCCGCCGGGCAAGCGCCGGTCCCCGCGATTTTGGCCGCGTGCTGATCGGTCTTGGCTTGATGCTGATGGCCCTCTTCCAACTCGTCAGCGTGCTGACGCCTTATGAGGATGTGCCCAGCCTGCGTATTCTGCTCGGGGCGATCTCCAGCCAGCCCGTAATCGACGTGATTGTGGCCGCTGGGCTGACCTGGGCGGCCCATTCCAGCGTAGCGGTGGTCCTGGTCATCGTATCTATGGCGTCCAAGGGCACTATATCGCCCGACGCCGCTTATGCCCTTGTTTTGGGCGCCAATCTGGGAACAGCCATCAACCCGGTCCTGGAGGGCTCCACAGGGCCAGATCCTGCCGCCAAACGGTTACCGCTGGGCAACCTTGTCAATCGCCTGCTCGGCGTGGCTGTCGCACTTGCCGTGCTTCCCTATATTGGCACCGCACTAGCTCGCTTCGAGCCAAATATTGCTCGCGCGGTGGCAGATTTTCATACCGCCTTCAATGTCATATTGGCGTTGCTGTTCTTTCCCTTCCTGCAGCCCTTCGCTCGGCTTCTGGTGCGCTGGATGCCGTCGCGCATTGACACCACCGATCCCGGCGTTCCGCTCTATCTGGACCCTGCCGCACGCAAAATTCCGGTGGTCGCTCTTGGAGATGCTGCCAGGGAAGCTCTGCGCATGGCAGACGTCGTTGAGGGAATGCTCTCTGGATTGAAAGACGCGCTGGAAAAGGCCAATCGCCGGCAAATCACTGAAACCAAGCGGATGGATGACGTTCTCGACAAGCTCAACACCGCGATTAAGCGCTATATCACGGGCCTGGACCCGGAAGATCTGAACGAGGCTGACCACGATCGTTTGCGGGAAATTCTCACCTTTGCGACCAATATGGAGCATGCAGGAGATGTCATAGACAAAAATATGCTGGGAATCGCAAACAAACTTGTGAAGCGTGGCCTGACGTTCTCGCCGTCCGGTCAGGCAGAATTGCTGACCATGCTCGACCGCCTCGTCATCAATGTACGCACCTCCGCCTCGCTCTTCATAACGGGAGACCAGCGTGCAGCACGTCTTCTGGTTGGAGAAAAGGAGGTTTTCCGCGAAATGGAGACAATAGCCACCGATGCTCATTTCCAGCGGCTGCGCTCCGGAAAAGTAGACACAGTCGAAACCAGCACGATGCATCTGGACGCCCTGCGCGATCTCAAGAGCATCAATGCCAACCTGGTTGCTGCAGCAGCCTATCCAATTCTCGAGAAGACAGGCGAGCTATTGCGCACACGTCTACGCGCGATCTGATAACTCAAACCGTCAGAAGTTCGGTCAGATCGCCAGGAGCAAAACCAGCATTGCGCACCATCTCCCGTTCCCGCATCGCCAGACCCGGAAGCTTTTCAAGGTCGAAGCGGCGCGTAAGAAACCGGGCAATTGAGCCGGTATCATAGACGGTGTGCTCGACATGTCCCCGACGCACATGGGGCGAGATTACGATCGCCGGAATCCGTGAGCCCGGGCCCCAACGGTCTGCTTTCGGGGGCGCAACATGATCCCACCAGCCGCCATTCTCATCGAAGGTCACTATTACCAGCACGTCTTGCCACTGCGGTCCATGGCGAAGCTGCTCAATCACCGCAGCGATGTGATCATCGCCGGCGGCAACATCCGAATAGCCGGCATGCATATTGAGGTCGCCTTCCGGCTTGTAGAAGGCAACCGCCGGCAGCTTGCCATCTCGTGCATCCGCCATAAATCTGTTCGATTCAGGAGTGCTACCCAGACCGCCATCGCGTAGCCGTTCATCACGCTGCCTCGTCCCTGGTGCAAAGCTCGCAAAATAATTCAGCGGTTGATGATGGACCTGGAAATTCGGCTTGGGCGGGAAGTTCTTTCCGTTCGAATAGCTGCCGTCAAGCTCGGCCTGCCAACCGCCGGCATACCAGGCCCAATCCACCTCCTTCTCGGTCAGCACATCACCAACAGTCTTGTGAAGCTGGGGCGGAAGACGCAGAGGACTTGTTTCATCACGCACCGTCGGCGGATAGGGTGGCAGCATGGTATTCACCGCCCAGAAATCCGGACTGAGCGCATTGGCTCCGAATTTGGGGGGGCCATCCATGGCACTGGCCGGCGTCGCCGGCAGCACCTTCAGCCGCGTTCCTTTTGGGTCATCGCCTTCGAGGGCGGCGATCAGATGGTTGGCGGGACTGGTATCGGCTCCGGGATAGAACGGCGGCTGTGCGGCCACCAGATATTGATGATTCAAAAAGGAGCCGCCGAACGCACCCATGAAGAAGTTGTCGCAAAGTGCGAACTCTCGGGCCAATGCGGCGATTTTCATTTCGGCGGCAGTGTCGCCATAGTGCCCCATCACCAACGCACCACTGTCGCCCCAGGCGACGAAACCATCATTGCGGCCGCCGTTAATCTGCATCTGATTGTGATAGAAAGCGTGCACCAGATCGCGCGTGACCAGCCCGTGTGGCAGCAGTCCACCGTCAGCTGATCGCAGCGCGAAGGGCCCGTTCGAGAGCCCGCTGATCGCATCCTGCCCGATCTGATGTGTCGTCCCGTCCAATCTCTGCGGCGTGGGTACCAGGCCACCCCAGATAGGTGGCAGACCTTCCAGGACAGATCCATCCCGGTCACGTTGGACAAGGCGTTCCGGCGCGACTGCCGAAAGCGGATGCGCAAGGCCGGGGAAATTGGAGAAGAGGTTGTTAAAACTGCGATTCTCCGCATAGATCACGACCACATTCTTGATTTTGTCGCGCAGGAATCGATCGATTCCAAGCGCCGGGCGTGCAAGGCCGGGCGCCGCCATCTGGACAATGCCGGCGCCCGTCAGACCGCCAATAACCCGCCGGCGATCCGGCTTGTATGTCCGTCTACTCATCAGCCTGGCGACGCTCCCTGGATATTCACCCGAAGCAAGTAAATGGACTGCGTGCCACACATGAAGATCCAATCACGCTTCGGTCCGGCAAAGCAAAGATTGGGACACACTTCTGGAAGGCGAATGCGGCCGATCAGTTTGCCCGCGGCGTTCCAGACCGTGACGCCGGAATAGCCGAGAATTGACGTAGAACCGGCCCAAATATTGCCGGCCCGATCGGCACGCATGCCGTCCGGACCGCAGTGCACACCGTCCACCATGCAGTCAGTGAAGACCCGCGGATTGGCGATCTTGGCACCCTGCACGTCGCCAACCCACAACTGACCGCCACGCACCAGATAAACCAGCTGGTAATCAGGAGAGAAGCAGATGCCGTTGGGCGGCAACGCAGGCTCTCCCGGCACCAGAACATCCAGCCGGCCGCTTGGATCCCAGCGGTATATATTTCGCGGCAGGACCTGACGGGTGCTGCCAATCACGCCGGTGCCACCCTCCCCGACATTGGCGTCATAAATGCCATTCGGATTCATTGCGCCGCCTCCCTCGTCGGGATGGCCTTCGCTGATGTTGTCGCCGTAGGACGGGTCCGTGAACCAGATTGAACCATCGGGATGCGGCGCCAGATCATTGGGAGAGTTAAGCGGCTTACCGTCATAGCTGTCTGCCAGCACTTTGAGGGAACCATCGTGCTCCCAGCGCACCACACGCCGAAGAAAATCCTGGCACGACACCTGGCGCCCCTCGAAGTCAAAAGTATTGCCGTTGCTGTTGTAGGAGGGTTTGCGGAATGGCGTGATCTCACGCGTTTCCCAGATGTAGCGATACTGCGTGTCGCCCTTCACGTCGCTGAACACCGCATACTGGCCCGCAGCACACCACGCGGGTCCTTCCGCCCACTCCAGACCTGTATGGATCCGATGGATCATTTCCTGCCCAATAACCAGACTCCCAAACGCGCGATCAATATGAAGCACATCCGGGTCGGGGTTCATAAGCGGCGCTGAGTGAGGGCTGAAGTCACGAGGAGGATTTGAGATCACGGACGGCGGCGTACCGCGCATCGCCGTTTCGGCAGCCCGCCCCACGCCAGGCAGGCAAATCATCGCGCCTCCGAGCGCTCCTCTGCGGGTAAGATGATAGTTCATAGTCCCTCCGTTTCCGTATCTTCTTGATTGACCGCAATAGACTACTTGTCAGAGCCGACATGGGTGGTAACGACAGGTCCGATCCCGACAAGTTCCAGGATCGCGGGTCCTGTTTCTGGCTTCGCACCGTCCCAGTGGATCGCTTTGACATTGTCCATGGCAAAGGTGCCCGCCGGCAACGGATAAGTCTTAGAGGGATCGTAAGTGCTGCTGTCGCTGACCCACCAGGTTCCAGACACCACATAAATGTAGCGCTGCTGACTGTGAGAGTGCGGATGGCTGAAATGACCAGGCATCCATTTGATCAACACACCATAGATACCAGGCTTGTTTGAATCTCCAAATAACTTTGCCTGATATTCGCCCGGACCTGTTTCCTTCCAATCTATATTCTTCGGGAGTGTAAAGGGGATGTGGCCTGGATCTGGCCTATTCGCCTGAGCCCCTTGAGCAAGCGCTGCTGTGCTTGGAACAGCAAACATCAAAGTGATTAAGAAAAGTCGACGTAAACAAACGTTCATTCACCTCTCCCTGATTTCCATCTTCCGCGAGAATGATCAGAAGCGCGATGCGAGAGTCAATGTTGCTAGTGAGAGTGTCTGGTCGAAATTCGCGAAGGCAACAGATAGCTCGCAATAGCGATCGCAATGAAAAATTAAAGGGAAAGGAAATGACAACAGACTACGATTCCCGTTTAAATCGAACCATTGGCCGCGCAAGCCGGTGCCAATGCGATTCAGTCGGAGCTGAAGCAAGACTCGGTCGCTGAATAAGGAAAGGCTGAATTCCGGGGAACAGATCGTATCTTCCTAATAAACCGAAGCCTTCTTGGACTCGGTGGGGCCTGTTCACTCAGCCTCATACTCGCGCCTCACCCGATCAATAATCGCTCGCCTTTGCTCAAGCTCTTCTTTTCGGGCTGGCGCCGGTCCGTCAGCCAACTCACGGTCAATTTGCTTGATTTCGTCTTGACACCACTTACGTATCAAGTCTGGCCATTCCTTTTCACGGTTTGTCGTCATGCGGCCACCTGAGAAGTGGCCAGGGATGTTTTACTATTAGAGTGAAACACTGCGGGGATCATGTCGTACTCAAGCTCCGTCACAACAAACCGCTGGCGCCGGCCAGATAGAAAGCGCCAACGGCAATGGCGCCAGCAGCAGGCATGGTCAGTATCCACGCAACAACGATGCTTCGCGCGACGTTCCACCGAACCGCCGATACGCGGCGCGCCGCCCCCACTCCAACAATCGCGCCGGTAATCGTATGCGTCGTCGACACGGGAATCCCCATGTAGGTCGCCATGAATAAGGTCAAGGCGCCAGCGGTCTCGGCACAGACTCCTTGCACGGGCGTCAAATGCGTAATGCGAGAACCCATCGTTCTGACGATGCGCCAGCCGCCGAAAAGCGTACCGAGAGCCATCGCCGCCTGGCATGACAGAACCACCCATAGGGGTACGTGGAAACTGCCGCCGGACAAGCCATGCGCGAAAAGAAGGACCGCGATGATGCCCATTGTCTTCTGAGCATCATTACCTCCATGGCCCAACGAATACGCGCTAGCTGACAAAAATTGGACGCGGCGAAAGAATCTGTCTGCCTTAAGTGGGTTCGAACGTACGAAGAGCCATGAAACGATCAGCACAAGAATGAGGGCCAGAACGAAGCCTGTGGCGGGTGAAACAACGATTGCTGCAATCGTCTTTCCAAGACCACCCCATTTGATGGCGCGAAGGCCGCTAGACGCAATTCCGGCGCCGACCAGAGCGCCAATCAGTGCATGGGAAGAAGACGACGGTATGCCCGCCAGCCAGGTCACAACATTCCAGCAGATTGCACCCGTGAGAGCTGCAAATATTACCTGGTCGGTGATAACGGCAGGATCGACAATTCCACTACCCACCGTCGCGGCGACATTGAGACCGAAGACCGCAAACGCGATGAAGTTGAAGAATGCCGCCCAGATGACCGCATATTGCGGTGACAAAACCCGCGTCGAAACAATCGTAGCTATTGAATTGGCTGCATCGTGCAATCCGTTCAGGAAGTCGAAAAGCAAAGCGACGGCGACTAGAAATAGGAGCGCAAAAGTCACCATCACACCTGCTCAAGCACGATGCCGCTAATGCGGTTTGCAACGTCCTCAAAGCGATCAACCACTTTTTCGAGATGGTCGTAAATCTCGTTTCCCACAATAAAAGGCATAGCGTCGCCCACATTGTGGGCAAGAAACAGCTTCTTGATCCCAGCATCGTTCAGTTCGTCAGCTTGTTCCTCCAACTTTGTAATCTCTTCGACAATGGCATTTATGCGCGCGGACTTGTCTCGCATCTCGCCAAGTAACCCGACAGCATCCACTGTTAGATCCGCGCAGCGTTGAATGATAAGCGCCATCTGCCTCATGTGCGGATCGAAACTTGTCACTTCGAACATCGTTATCGTCTTTGCTGTCTTCTGCATCTGATCGATGGCGTCATCCAAAAGACCTATCAAATCTTTGATGTCGCTTCTGTCGAATGGTGTGATGAAAGACTTACGAAGGATGACAAGGACATCCCTCGCAATGGCATCTGCATCACTTTCGTGGGCAAAGATGCGTTCGCACGCGCTGCGAATTTCCACCCCGCCCTCTAGCAAGTCGCTCAACGCCTTTGCACCGAGTACCAACGTCCGTGCGTGGGCATTAAATAGGTCGAAGAACCTTTCCTCTCGAGGAAGCAGGGCTTGGAAGAACCGCATGAAAACCCCTTGCAAACGGAGACGGGAATCGAATTTCGTATGTGCCACAACCGGAACAGCCGGCCCGTCATAAAACTGTCACAAATGGACAGCGTTAAGCAACTCCTCGGATTCAATAGAGGTAGGATTTTTCCGTCCTATTTATGGTTGGGCTTGCAGGAACCGATCGCTTGGTCGGGCCAAGTCAAGTCAAAGCCCGGCCAAATCGCGTCGCCCGTGGTGCCTGGTTGGTCTCTCGACATCGCGGACAGCTAAAAAGAAAAACTCTGGCGGATTCTATCGCCCGTAACCGATACCGGAACGCTCGCGTTCATAAGTCGATCCCGACGACTGCTTCAGAACCGTGGCCGGCTCGCGACATGCTATTCTCCGGGTCATGCTCGTCGGGCATATAACCAAATCCTGATTTAACCCGTGCGTCGCAAGGTGATTCAGGTGTGGCTTTGCGCGGGCGCAACAGGATGGGGGCTCGATACCTGAAGTTCGTTTGTCTTATCAAGCGCCCAACCGCCGCCGATGGCCTCAACCAAGTGAATGTTCGATTGAAGAAGTCTGGTGTTGAGGTCGATTGCATTTCGGCGAACACGCAAGGCTGTGGCTTGGGCGGTAACGACATCCAGATAGCTGACCGCACCCAACACATAGCGGTTAAGCGACAGCTTCTCGACCTGCCCGGCCTGGATCACCGCGCGGTTCTCGGCCAACGCCTCGGCGTGGAGGTGGTGAAGCTGAGCCAGATCGTCTTCCACTTCCTGAAATGCCCTCAACGCATGATTCCGATATTCCGCTGTGGCTTGCGTCCAAGCTGAACGCGCGACATCGACCTGTGCTCTGTGAGCGCCGCCGTCGAACAAGGTCAGCAGGGCACTGGGACCTAGAGACCAGAGAATGTTGGGCGCCGTAAACAAGCCTGGTAAGCCTGTGTTCTGGTAACCGACATCACCGGTGAGCGATATCGATGGGAAAAACGCCGCCCGCGCCACCCCGATTTCGGCATTCGCTGCGGCGACACGGCGTTCTGCGGCAGCAATGTCCGGCCGTCTCTGGAGAAGCTCTGATGGCAACAGAGGTGGAACATTTATCAGACCAAGCTGGGTCGACTGAGTGCTTATCGAGAAAGAAGATGCTGGTGTTCCAACTAGGCTCGCAATCGCATGTTCGGTCAGAGCGCGTGCGGATTGCACATCGTCAAGCTGGGATTCCGCCTCCGCAAGTTGTGTTCCGGACTGGCCGACATCTATGCCCGTCGCTACACCACCGGCGAAACGGCGCTGAGTCATGGCTTCTGCCTGGGCGTAGGCTTCCACAGTCGCTTTCAGTAGTTCGATTTGCCGGTCAAAGCCGCGCAACGCCATGTAATTGAGAGCCAGCTCGCTTTCTAAGCTCAATTTCACAGCCGCCATATCTTCCGAACTGGCGATGGCCTGGGCCTTGCTCGCGGCAATGGAGTTGCGGATACGGCCCCACAAATCCAGCTCATAGCTGATCTGACCTTCCACGGTATCGGCCTGATACACATCGGGCTCACCTCCGCCGCGCAAAGGCCGGTTGTCCGACTGGCGGTCTTTTGTTAGATCGGTGCTTACCCCTATTTGCGGAAAGAGATCGGCCCGCGATGCCGCAAGATAGGCCAGCGCCTGATCATTACGGGCCAAAGCGACCGCAAGCGTAGGATTGCTGTCGCTGACCTGCTGCTCAAGGTTGTCGAGTATGGCGTCACCATAAGCTTTCCACCATTTGTCGTCCGGCCGCAAATCGGATGGCGCGGCATTTTTCCAGACGTCCGATTCCTTGAATGTCTGCGGCACGTTCGTGACGGGCGCCTTATAATCCGGAGCAAAAGAGCACCCTGCGACGAGAAACGCCACCGCACCGAACCCGATAATCCTCGTACTAGCCACGGCCGCCCACACGCACCTGCTCGCCCTCGGAAATCGAATCGGGGGATTATCGACGACGCCATGAATGTCTTTGAGGTTGGAAATCACCTCGATCGCGCTACCGAAATCCCGTCCGACCCGGATGGGAATCAGGTGAATACGCGCATTCCTGTTCACCGTGGCCACAAAAGTTCCTTGTGAGCGGAATACAAGCGTGCTCGAGGGGATCATCAACGTCCCACGGCGGCCGGAAACGTTGAACGTGACCCGGGCATATCCCCCAGATTTGAGAGCATTATCGGCATTGTCGGCCACCAGCTCTACCTGGAAGGTCCCGGTCTGTGTGTTGATGGCATTTGAATCACCAGTGACGCGCGCGGTGAATGTGCGGCCAGGATAGTCAGGGACGGTCAGCGTCGCCGTCTGTCCCGGTTTCATGACCGACGAATAGGCCTGGGGTACGCTGACATAGATCCGGATCTTGTGCGTGTCGGCGATGCCGAAAAGCGGTTGTTGGCTTGATCCGGTATTGGGCCCGACAAAATCGCCAATATCGGCACTTCTGAGTGTAACGGTGCCTGCAAAAGGGGCCCGAAGAGTTGCGAACGCCTTCATAGCATCAAGCTGACCCAAATTTGCTTTGGCGGCCTGTACGGCCGCGCTCTTCGAAGCCAGGTCGCCGTTCTTTTCGTCGGTTTCCTGCTTGGAAACCGAATTGCTAGACAGCAGCGCGTTCCAGCGTTGCGCCGTGGTTTTTTGAGAGCGTGGCGGCCGCCTCGGCGCGGGCCAGATCGGCCTTGGCCTGCCCTATCTGCTGGTCCAACTCTGGCGTCTCGATCTGCCCCAGAGCTGCACCCCCGGCGACCGGATCCCCGATGTCGTGAACCCATTCTTTCAGATAGCCATTGACCCGCGCATATATCCGCGCGGCGATCCAGGCCTGCATCGTCCCAGGAAGCGTTAGGCTATCCGAGGCCGCGGGAAGCTTAATGTCCACGAGCTGCACGGTCGGGGTCGCATGGGCATTCGACCACTGTTGCGCATCGTCTACCTCGTGAAGACGAAGGATTATACCGCCGGCCGCCACGAGGATGGCCACGGCAGCGGCAATGATGCCCCCGCGTCTAAGACCTCGCACCGACCGTTCGGATGCGATCCCGACATCATTCCGCATACGCAAGTCCTTCATCGCCAGCGCCCGCAGCCGGCTTGTCACCAGTTTTTACGGCGGTGTGTTTGCGATGGGCGATGCTGAACACCACGGGCACGAAGATCAGTGTTGCCACCGTTGCGCATAGCAATCCACCGATGACAGCGCGGCCCAGTGGCGCGTTCTGTTCGCCGCCCTCGCCCATGCCCAGCGCCATGGGCGCCATGCCGATGACCATCGCCAGAGCCGTCATCAGCACCGGCCGAAAGCGGGTGGACCCCGCTTCGATGGCGGCTTTGACGGGATCATGGACAATCAGCAACCGCTCCCTTGCAAAGCTGATAACGAGGACCGAGTTCGCGGTCGCAACGCCCATGCACATGATGGCACCCGTGAGCGCTGGCACCGACAGAGGAGTCCGTGTGGCGAATAGTATCCACACAATGCCCGCCAGGGCGGCCGGCAGGGCCGATATGATGACTGCGGGATCAACCCACGACTGGAAGTTCACCACGATCAGCAGATAGATGAGCGCTATGGCACCAATTAGCCCTACGATCAGCCCTACAAAGGCAGTCTTCATGGTTTCCACTTGGCCGCGAAGCATCACCGTCGCCCCTTTGGGCTGATCGGCGACGGTTCTGTCCAGGACCTTCTGCACACCGTCCGCAACCGTGCCAAGATCAATACCTTGGGTTGTGGCATAGACATCATAGGCGGGCTTTTCCGCATAGTGTGAAACCACGGCAGGGGATGGCGCGCGGTTCAATGTGCCAAGCGCCCCCAGTAATTCGAAGGAACCGGGCTTGGCGCCTGTTATCGGCAAGTTGCGGACATCTGATATGGAAGAAATCCAATACTGCGGGGCCTGGACTACGATGGGATAGGAGACGTTGTTCTTTGGGTTGAGCCAGAATGTTGGCGCAGTCTGCAAGCTTCCAGAGAAATTTACCACGAGACTGCGCGTGATATCGTTTTCCGTGATGCCGAGCTGGCTGGCGCGCGTCCGGTCAACATCAACATCGATCTCCGGATAGTTGTCGGCCTGTTGCAGACGCACGTCGGCAATGCCCGGGACTTGCTTCATATAGCCAACCAATTCGCGGGCATAGGCGGCATCAGCCTTTGCATCAGGACCTGTCACGATCACATCGACTGGCGCTGGCGCGCCGAAGTTCAGGATCTGGCTGACGATATCCGCAGGCAGAAAGGCGAAGGATGAGCCAGAAAACTCCTGCGGCAGAACAGCTCGCAGATGCTCAATATAATCCTCCGTGGCTCCATGCCCTTCCTTCAGGGTGATCAGGATATCGCCATCCTGCGGCCCCACGCCGCCCGTATTGGAATAGGCTCGGTTCACACCGCTGAATGGCATGCCTATATTATCGACGATAGAGTCAATCTGACTGCCGGGAATGATCTGCCGTATCCGGTCTTCGACATGATCGAACAACGCGGCTGTTTCCTCAATTCTCGTTCCCACCGGTGCGCGCACATGCATGCTGATCTCGCCGGTATCCACAGAAGGGAAGAAGTTGCGCCCCATAAAGGGGACCAGAACGAAAGACACGACCACAAGAGCAAGAAATGCCGGGACAAATCTCCTGCGCTTCGCCAAGGCCAGCGTGAGCAGATCCAGATACCAGCTCCGGAACGTCTCAAAACGCCTCTCGAAGCCGTGCTGGAAACGGCGGAACGGGTTGTGGCTATAGGGGCGTCCGGCTTGCGCATCATGCGCCACCATGACTTCAGCAGTATGGGCGGTTCCATGATCGCGCAACAGATAATTCCCCATGGCAGGAACAAGCGTGCGCGAGAGCACAAACGAGGCAATCATCGCGAAAACGACAGCCTTTGCCATCGGTGCGAAGAGAAAGCCTGCAACCCCTGGGAGGAATAGCATAGGTACGAAGGCAATGCAGATGCAAAGCAAGGAGACAAATGCCGGACCGACGATCTGCTCGGCGCCGTCAAGAATCGACTGCCGGACACTCTTGCCCTGTTCGAGATGCCAATTGATGTTCTCAATCGTGACGGTGGCGTCGTCGACCAATATGCCAACCGCCAACGCCAGGCCGCCCAGTGTCATGACATTCAATGTCTCCCCAGTGATTGCCAGGCCGGCGATGGCAGCCAGAACGGCCAACGGAATGGACGTGGCAATAATCAGGGTGGAACGCCAGGATCCAAGAAATAGTAGGATCATGACGCTGGTAAGCGCCGCCGCGATGATCCCCTCCCGGATCACCCCCGATACTGCTGCCTTTACGAATATGGATTGGTCTGCCAGGGCTCTAATCTGCAGGCTGGATGGCAAGGTTATCTTCAGCTTTGGCAACAGAGCCTTGACCTGATCGACGATGTCGATCGTGGAAGCCGACCCCGCCTTTAGAATGTTCATCAAAACGGCCCTGTGGCCGTTTACGCGAACCACATTGTGCTGCGGCGGCGATCCATCACGCACATGTGCGACATCGCCGATATAGACCGTGCCGCCGTCTACTGTCTTGATCGGCAAGTAGTTTAGTTGGTCGATGATCTGAGGCGCATTGTTAAGACGGATGGTATATTCATCAAACCCGATTTTGGCCGTGCCGGCCGGCACGATTTGATTCTGCGCCGCCAGGGCATTTCCGACATCGTTTGCGGAAAGATGATGGGCCTGAAGGGCTTCCGGATCGATATCGATCTGTATCTGGCGCAGCTTGCCACCATAAGGCGCAGGAACTGCCGTGCCCTGGATGGATGCCAGGGCTGGGCGAACAGAGTTCTGTCCGTAGTCGAATATGCTTGCTTCCGACAGGCTGTCTGATGATAGCGCCAGCTGCAGGATAGGCACAGTCGACGCATTGTAGTTCAGGATCATCGGGGGCGTCGTGCCCGGAGGGAGTTGGTTGAGGACTGTTTGCGAGATCGATGTTACTTGAGCGGTCGCTGTGCGGATGTCCACACCGGGCTTGAAGAAAATTTTGACGATTCCCATTCCAGTCAATGACTGGCTTTCGATATGATCTATGTCGTTCACCGTCGTGAACAGCTGCGTTTCGTAATAGTAGACGATGCGGCCGGACATGTCCTGGGCGGGAAGGCCATTGTAATTCCAGACAGCCGCAATCACCGGTATCCCAATATTCGGAAAGATGTCCGTGGCCGTCGTGAACCAAGCTGTGACTCCGGAAACAACAATCAGAATCGCGAGGACGGCAAACGTATAGGGCTTGCTGAGTGCAAGTTTGACGAGATGAAGCATCTAGATTGTTGAACCGCCGAGCGCCCAGTTCGGGATAGAGTCCTATCACTCAGCCCGATCAATAGACCGATCATCCACGCGCGGCTGAAAGGCACGAGTGAATTTGCGTTTACAGCAGGCTGTCGCCCGGTGAATTTTCGTTTATTCCGAAATCACATTGATCCCGCACCGCCCGAAGAGAGCGTATCCCGACCACACTGCCTAACCTTGAGGCGCCACTTAGCAAGCCAAATTGATTTCAAGGTTACTCATCGCGGTGAGCGCGCTTTCTTGGCCGCAACAACAAAAGTTCACCGCGCCCCCCGAAATCCTGAGCTAGCTTTGACGCGAACGCTTGAAACGTAAGGTGGGGTTTCGGCAAAGCTCGCCGCGGTGAAGGCGCGTGGTGAACGCGAACAATACTTTGGGGTATGCATTCATGAATAGATTCAATCCTAGTTATGCGACGGCCTTGGCCATCGCCATCCTGCCGCTGCTGACCTGTTGCGGCAATGCAGAGCCCTCTTCCGGTGATGGCTATAAGACGGTTCAATTGAGTTATGATTATGCTGGCGACAACAAGCGAACACGCGAATGGCGTGCCTCGATGACAGCGCAAGATAAATGTCACCAAAGTGGGTTCGGCAGCGCAGAGCGCGCCGGACCACCCGAAGAGGCCTGTATGCAAGGTAGCCAGAATGGTTGCGTCAGCTACCACGCGACGCAGACCTACGATTGCGTCGGCAGCAGTAACTGACACTCAGTTCCAACGTAACCCAACTTCCAAATAAATGCGGAAGCGCCGCAAACAAGGTCGACTCATGCGTTTCATATTTCCTGTCTGCATCGGTCTAGCAACCCTGTTCTCGCCCTTCGCCTTGTACGCGAGGGACATAAGCGCCCTTTCTCCTCAGCAATTTTCTACCGTGGATACGATCTGCACAAAGATCGTAGGGCTGAGACAGGGTGAGAGCTATTTTGCGAGCTGCCGGAGCATTCTTGCCCGATCACTAATGCAAAAGTCCCTGGACAGGACCTCGAGAATTTCGGACCGAACGTGTTCGCAACGCGGACTGCCTCCCGGGAGTGCAGCGTTCTCCACATGCGTACTGGACAACGAAAGCGAATCGTTCTTGCCAAATAAAGATGGCACCGGGACCACTTATTCCGACGGAAACGCACCCGCTATTGAAA
>Ga0206883_1023_pt1 | contig 34924 bp, 38 predicted proteins | sample Alteio_BWOrgCont_2_FD_152910 | JGI IMG/M metagenome (GOLD analysis project Ga0206883, IMG submission 152910) | Enriched cells from forest soil in Barre Woods Harvard Forest LTER site, Petersham, Massachusetts, United States -... | ecosystem: Environmental > Terrestrial > Soil > Temperate forest > O... | reverse complement strand
ATTCAACATCACCGACGAAGTATCGAAGGCTTTAAATGACAGTTACAAGAAGTAATTTGTCCGTCATCCGGATCAGCGTTGCTGATATTGCCCGATTGGTCAAGGGTGAATCGGTCGGTGACGGTGGCAGGATCATCAGTGGTTTTTCAGGGATCAAAGAAGCAAAAGAGAATGAACTGACTTTTTTGGGTAACCCCAAATATGAACCTTTGCTGGGGGACACCCAGGCAGGTGTCATCCTTGTTCCCCGGCAGATATCTTGTCCGGGGAAAACTCTTATCAGGGTTGATAGTCCTTCTATAAGTTTCGCCCAGGTTATCAATCATTTATTAAAGGATGCCCCTGACCATAAACCTCATGGTATCCATCCGACCGCTGTCGTTGCACCCGGGGCCCGGTTGGCGCCAGGAGTGGCTGTTGGCGCGCATACGGTCATTGAAGATGGAGCAGTGATCGCAGAAGGATCTGTGATCTTTGCCAATTGTTACGTGGGCCATGGGACACAATTGGGCAAGAATTGCCTGATCTATCCCCAGGTGGTACTGCGTGAAGGGACAGTCGTGGGTGACCGCGTGATCATCCACAGCGGTACTGTTGTCGGCAGCGATGGGTTTGGTTTTGTAACAGTTGATGGCAAGCACATGAAGATCCCTCAGGTCGGGACGGTGCTTATCGAAGATGATGTGGAGATCGGGGCCAATGTCACTATTGACCGCGCGCGTTTCGATAAGACAACCATCGGCGAGGGGACAAAGATAGATAATTTGGTGCAGATTGCCCATAATGTCACGATTGGAAAACATTGTTTGATCGTGGCCCAATCAGGCATTGCCGGCAGTACGAAGCTGGGGAATTACGTGATTTTGGCGGCTCAGGCAGGCCTGGTTGGTCATATCGACATTGGCGATGGCGCCATTGTCACGGCCCAGTCCGGGGTGAGCAGGTCCATCAAGGCCGGCGAACAAGTATTCGGTTCCCCCGCACAGCCTCTTAAGACAGCATTCAGGAACAATGCCCATATCCAGCGGCTGGATAAGTATGTCGAGACGATCAAAGATTTGAAGAAGCGCATTGAAGAACTAGAGAAAAAATAATGTCCTCAAAACAAAATACAATAAAAAATCCAGTTACTCTTACCGGTACTGGTTTACATACCGGCAAAGCAGTGCGGATGACCATTAAGCCTGCTGGTGTTAATGAGGGGATCTCTTTTAAGCGCATTGACCTGCCCGGTAAGCAAGCGGTCAAGGTCACGGCCTCCAACGCGGTCATGGATGAGAAGGTCACCCGCTGCACGGCGATCGAATTTGAGGGGGCGCGTGTTTATACCATCGAGCATTTAATGGCTGCTTTAAGCGGGTTGGGCATTGATAATGCGATTATTGAGCTTGATGCAGAAGAAGTCCCGGGCCTGGATGGCAGCAGTCTCGAATTTTTGAAGGCATTAGAGCAGGCAGGTACCACCGAACAAGAGGCTGAAAAAGATATTTTTGCCATTCAAGAGCCGATCATTGTTTCTAACAAGACATCAACGATCGTGATGGTGCCGCATGACCATTTGAATATTTCTTATACCCTGGATTATGACCATCCTGTGTTACGTTCACAATTTTTTTCACGTTCTATCGATCGGGCTGTCTTTACCAAAGAGTTGGCGCCTTCCCGTACTTTTTGCCTTGAATCTGAAGCTGATGCCATCAAGGCCCAGGGTTTGGCCAAAGGGGCGAATTATCAAAACACCCTGGTGATGTCCTCCCAAGGGCCTTTGGAGAATACCTTGCGTTTTCCGGATGAATGCGCGCGCCACAAGGTCCTGGATATCGTCGGAGATTTATTCTTATTGGGTTATCCTGTCAAAGGGGCTGTTTATGCCGTCAAAAGCGGGCATGCGTTAAACCGGGCTTTGATCAAGAAAATAGAGGCCCAGCGCCTCAAATATAAAAGTGTTTCTTATCCTGCTGCAGAACCGGGCGTTGGGGGGAGGGTCTTTAATATCAATGAGATCATGAAGATCCTGCCTCATCGCTATCCTTTTTTATTTGTTGACCGTGTCATCGAGATCGAACCGGGTAAAAAAGGGATCGGTGTCAAGAATGTGACCGTCAATGATGGTTTTTTTCAGGGTCATTTTCCCCAGAAACCGGTGATGCCCGGGGTCATCATGATCGAAGCCATGGCCCAGACAGCAGGAGTTGTGGTATTGACCAGCGGGGCGCATAATGGTAAAGTAGCATTGTTCATGTCCATTACAGATGTGAAATTCCGCAAGGTCGTCAGCCCTGGCGACCAATTATTGATGGAAGTTGAGATCCTCCGCGACAGGGAACGCACCGCGCATGTCAAAGGGGTGGGGCGTGTTGACGGGGAAGTGGCGATAGAAGCAGATATGATGTTTTCTTATACAGAGGCGCATTATTTAAACAGTTAACTATGTCTAATTTGATCCATAAGACCGCGATCGTCGGCGAACAAGTCAAACTTGGGAAAAATGTGTCCATCGGGCCCTACGCGGTCGTTGATGGTCCTGTGACCCTGGGCGATAATGTTACCATCGGTAACCATTGTGTCGTTGAAGGGCATACGACCATCGGCAATGGCTGCCAGTTATATACCGGTGCCGTGATCGGTTCACCGCCGCAGGACAGGAAACACCAAAAGAAAGACAAGGTCTTTTTGACGATAGGTGCTAATAATGTGTTTCGTGAATATGTGACCGTCAATCCGGGCACCCTTGAGGGTGGCGGTGAGACCCGCATCGGGGACAATAATTTGTTCATGGCTTGCTGTCATGTGGCGCACGATTGCAGCATTGGTAATGATTGTGTCCTGGCTAATTATGTCGGCCTTTCAGGACATGTGACGATCGAAGACAGGGCGGTCATTGGCGGTTTGTCCGGTGTCCATCAGTATGCCCGGGTCGGGTTTTTGTCCATGATTGGCGGCTGTTCCAAGGTCAACCAGGACGTCCCGCCATTTTCTTTGGTGGACGGCAACCCTGCCACTCTTCGGGGTTTAAATATTGTGGGATTAAAACGTGCCGAGATCATGACGCCCAACCAAATGGCTTTACGCCGTGCCTTTAAGATCCTTTTTAATTCCGGGTTGAACCGTAGCAATGCCGTGCTTCAGGTCAAAGAACAGATGAACGGTTTGCCTGAGATCCATCGGGTCATTGAATTCATCCAGATATCCAAACGTGGCATCTCCTAATACAAAAATCATCGGTCTTATCGCAGGTAACGGGCAATTCCCTTTTCTTTTTGCCAGGGCCGCACGTGACCAGGGATACAGTATCGTTGCGGCGGGTGTCGTGGGGGACACGTCCCCGTTATTATATTTCTCCGTCGATAAATTTCAATATTTCAAAGTAGGAGAATTAAAAAGGCTTTTTGGATATTTTCGTACGCATGCTGTCAACCAGGTCATCATGGCAGGCCAGGTCGATCAGGATAATTTGTTCAATCCGGCTGTACGATTGGATGAAGAATTCCAGGCCCTGAGCGATGCCCTGCGTGACCGCAAGGCAGACACCATTTTTGCCGCGGTAGCTGACCGTTTGGGCAAAGAGGGCATGACCTTGATGGATTCCACTTTTTTATTAAAGAAATATTTGGCTCCCCGGGGTACCCTGACCAAACGCGGTCCCACGGAGGGTGAATTAAAAGATATTGAGTTTGGCCTCACCATTGCAAAGCTCGTGGGTGGTATTGATATCGGGCAGACAGTGGTGGTCAAAGAGAAAGCCATTGTGGCCATTGAAGCAATGGAAGGCACGGACCAGGCCATCGACCGGGGCGGCAGAATTGCCCGTCAAGGGGCGGTGATCATTAAAACATCCAAGCCTGCCCAGGACAACCGTTTTGACGTGCCGGTGATCGGCCCCAAGACAATCCAAACCATGGCAAAAGTCAAAGCCGCCTGCCTTGCCATTGAAGCCGGAAAAACACTTATTATCGACAGGGAAAAGACCGTAAGCCTGGCTAATCAAGCAGGCATATGTTTGCTCGCTGCTTAAATATTAAAAAGGCCGATTTTCTAATAAAAATTATGGAAGGAGATTTGCATGCTTCACGTTAATCGCAGGATCAAGGATATTGTGGGATCAACGACATTGGCCATCACGGCCCGTGCCAAGGAATTGGCGGCACAGGGGCATGATGTGGTCAATTTTGGGGCGGGTGAGCCGGATTTTGATACGCCGGATTTTATCAAGAAAGCCGGTATCAAGGCCATTGAGAGCGGGATGACCAAATATACTCCGTCCATCGGGACCCAGGATTTACGTGAGGCCATCGCGGTTAAATTCCAAAAGGACAATGGTCTTGTGTACAAGCCCGGTCAGATCGTTGTTTCCTGCGGGGCCAAGCATTCATTGTTCAATATCATTCAGGTATTGGTCGACGATGGTGAAGAAGTCATTTTTCAAGCGCCCTATTGGGTGAGCTATCCGGAAATGGTCAAGGCTGCGGGAGGCAAGTCGGTGATCATCCCAACCAATGCCGCCACTGGATTTAAGATCACACCGGACCTATTGAAGAAACATATTACGCCTAAAACCAAGGTCTTGATCATCAACTCACCGTCTAATCCAACGGGGGTCATGTACCATAAGGAAGAACTGGCCAAGATCGCTGAGATCTGTGTGGCCCACAAGATTTATGTGATAAGTGATGAAATCTATGAAAAGTTGATCTATGATACTAATGAATTCACCTCGATAGCTTCATTGGGGCGTGAGATCTTTGATTTGACCTTGACGGTCAACGGTGTGTCTAAGGCGTATGCCATGACCGGATGGCGTATTGGTTATGCGGCAGGGGCCTTGGAGATCATGGAATATATTAAGAAATACCAGGACCACTCGACCTCTAATCCGGCATCTATCAGCCAGGCGGCGGCCTTGGAAGCGTTGAAAGCTTCCCAAGAGTCCATCGATCAAATGTGCCAGATATTTAAAAAGCGCCGTGACCTGATGCTGCAATGCCTGGACCGTGTACCGCAGTTGTCTTATATACGCCCGGAAGGTGCTTTTTATGTTTTTTGTGATTTTTCTAAAGTGGGGGATGCGGGGATGATCGCCAAACAAATGCTGGATGAGGTCAAGGTGGCGGGGATCCCTGGTGAAAGTTTTGGCGCCCCTGATTATATCAGGTTTAGTTTTGCCACCTCGGATGCCCGTATCCAGGAAGGTATTTCCCGAGTGTCAAAGTGGATCGCTAACCAGGCGTCCTCGTTAAAGGTTTAATAATAGATGGAAAAAGTCCCATTGCTCCGGGAATTGCTTTTACTCACCATTCAGGAAAATGCCTCTGACTTGCATTTGACTGAAAAGTGTCCGCCCATTTTCCGTATTGACGGCCGCTTAGTCCCGCTTAAGGATGAGATCCTTAAACGTGACCAGATCCAGAGCATGATCTATAGCGTCCTTTCCGATGTCCAGAAAGCAAAATTTGAACAGGAAAAAGAGCTTGATTTTTCCCTGGCATTAACGGGGATGGACCGTTTCCGCGTGAATGTGCATATCCAGCGCGGTTCCGTGGAAGCTGCTTTCCGCCGTATCTCCTTGTTCATCCCCTCCATGGAAGAATTGCAGTTGCCGCCGGTGATCGCGGATTTGGCGCGCAAGCAAAATGGCCTTGTGCTGGTCACCGGCCCCACGGGTGCCGGTAAGACCACGACCCTGGCGTCGATGATCAACCTGATCAATTCCGAACGCACGTGTGTGATCATGTGCATCGAAGATCCCATTGAGTATATTTTTACGAATAAGAAATCAGTGATCAAGCAGCGTGAGGTCCATCGCGATACTAATTCTTTCGCGGAAGCGCTCAAGCGCTGCCTGCGCCAGGACCCGGACGTGATCGTGGTGGGAGAAATGCGTGACCTGGAGACGATCTCAACAGCTTTGACAGCGGCAGAAACCGGGCATTTGGTCTTAGCCACCGTGCACACTCCTGATGCGCCGCAAACCATTGAGCGTATCATCGATGTTTTTCCGCCCTATCAGCAGCAGCAGGTCCGTTTACAGCTTTCAACAGCTTTACAAGGTGTCATTTCCCAGAAATTAGCTCCCAGGGCTTCAGGCAAGGGCCGGATCATGGTCCCTGAAGTCATGATAGCTACGGCCGGTGTCCGTAATATGATCCGCGAAAGGGCGGTGGAACAGTTACGTTCAGCCATTCAAACCGGCGGTCAATACGGCATGCGTACATTTGACAAATCCCTTAAAGAGCTGTGTGAAAAGAACATCATTACCTTTGAGACTGCTTTGAATCTTGCGACGGATGTCAACGAATTAAAGACTTTAATGGCTAAAAAACAATCTTAAGCGGGGTGCTAAAATGAGTCATACAGTCACATTATTACCAGGGGATGGTATCGGTCCGGAAGTAACCAATGCCATGCGCATGTGTGTTGATGCGACTGGTGCTAAGATCAATTGGGAAGTGCAGGAAGTCGGTGAAAAGTCCATGCAGAAGCATGGTAAACCTTTGACGGATGAAGTGCTGGATTCTATCCGCCGTAATAAGACAGCCATCAAAGGCCCGATCACCACACCCATCGGTAAAGGATTTCGTTCAGTCAACGTTCAGTTGCGCCAGTCCTTGGACCTGTTTGCCTGCGTGCGTCCCTGTCTTTATTATGAAGGCACCAAGACCCCCATCAAAGATGTGAATTTAATGATCTTCCGTGAAAATACCGAAGATCTATATGCAGGCATTGAATTTGACCTGGGTACCCCTGAATGCGACCGTCTGCGCGGCGTGATCAATGAGATGTCCGTTAAAAAGATCAAAGAAGATTCAGCCATTTCCATCAAGCCGATCTCAAGGAGCGGTTCCAAGCGCATCGCCAAATTTGCCTTTGATTGGGCCGTAAAGCTCGGGCGTAAAAAAATGACGGCAGTGCATAAAGCCAATATCATGAAATTCACCGATGGTCTTTTTTTGCAAAGCGTCAGGGATGTGGCCAAAGATTACGAGGGGAAGATCGAATTCAGCGACTGCATCGTGGATAATATGTGCATGCAGTTAGTCCAGTATACCTTTCTTTATGATTGCCTGGTACTGCCTAACTTGTACGGGGACATCGTTTCAGACCTTTGCGCCGGTTTGGTCGGTGGCTTGGGAGTGGCCCCTGGAGCTAATTACGGCGATGAGATCGCTTTATTTGAACCGGTGCACGGCTCCGCGCCTAAATATGCCGGCCAGAACAAGGTCAATCCGACGGCAACTATCCTTTCAGCTGTCTGGATGTTGCGTCACCTGAAAGAAAATGCCGCTGCTGACCGTCTGGATAAGGCTGTACGTATCATTTTAAAAGAAGGCAAGGATGTAACGTATGATCTAAAGGACGACCGTAATGATCCTACGGCTGTTGGGACCATGCAAATGGCTGAGGCGATCTGTAAGAAGCTATAGTGAACTCATTTAGCATCCATGTTGGGAAAAGCCGTTGGGAAAAACTCCTAACGGCTTTTTAACTATGGTATCAAATATGATCATTGAAGATTGGGGGCTGATTAATTACACAGAGGCATTGGAACGGCAGAAGAGATGTGTCCAAGAGGTCATTAATGGCGCGGAAGATCGTTTGATCCTTGGCGAACATCCTCCAGTGCTGACATTGGGCAGGATGACGAATCCTGATAGCCTGCTTTATCAGCGCCAAGAGATCGAAGAGCGCGGGGTGCTGGTCACCGGTGTTGACCGTGGAGGGGATGTGACCCTGCATGCACCTGGGCAGTTAATCGTTTACCCTATTTTTAATTTAAATAAACGAGGTAAGGATCTTAAGCTATATATGGAACAGCTGGAAGAAGTTGCGGTTGATTTATTGAAGAATTTTGGTATATTGGCAATAAGCATTTCAGGGCAACGGGGGGTGTTTGTTGGTCCTGATAAGATCATTTCCATTGGCGTGGGGGTGCGCAAATGGGTGACTTACCATGGTTTAGGGATCAATGTGAACACAGACCTGTCCCTTTTTAATTTGATCAAACCCTGCGGCTTAAATGTGCGCATGACCTCCATGCAAAAATTAAAAGGCCATCCCGTTGCCATGAAGGACGTGAAGGTAAGAATAACTGAGTTGTTCCAAAGAAATTTCGGTACGCCGAGCAAGTAATAGGGAATATACAGTTCCAGAAATATTTTTTATGACTAGAATTATTTTACCCGAATTAGGCGAAGGGATCACCAAGGCAACGGTCGCCTGCTGGCATGTGAAGGTGGGTGAAGATGTCATCGTCGGACAGGAAATTTGCGAAGCGGTCACTGATAAAGCTTCTTTTGTCATTGAGGCACCAGCCGCCGGAAAACTCAAGAACATCGCTGTCCATGAGGGGCAGGATGGTCAGGTTGGCGGCGTATTGGGGACGATCGAGTAAGTTATGACCCAACTCAGGCATAAGCGCGTTTTGCTGATGTATATCTCCCAGGTTTCCGGGCATCGTCAGGGCGCAGTGGCGATCTCCAAATCCCTTAAATCCCTTGATCCGGATTGTGAAGTGTTAAGCATCAATGGTTTTGGTTATACCTATCCGTTGATGGAAAAGATCATCAATACCGCCTATATGGGGGTGATCAAGCGTGCACCTAAAATTTGGGAATATCTTTATGACAATCCCAAGGTCATTAAGTTTTCCGAAAAATGGAAAAAATCCATCCATAAATCATCCCACAAGAAATTAAAACCCCTGATTGATGAATTCAAGCCCGATGTAGTTGTCTGCACCCAGGCTTTTCCCTGCGGCATGGTCGCGGATTATAAGAAGGCGCATCAGCTGGCGATGACTGTCATCGGAGTGTTGACGGATTATGCCCCGCATCTTTACTGGCTGCATGAAGGGGTCGATTACTATGTGGTGCCTTCTGAGGAAGCCAGCAACCGCTACGTGAATGAAGGTGTTCTGCCCAAGCAGATCAAGGTCTTTGGTATTCCGATCCGCATGAAATTCGCTGAAAAAACAGATGCCGGCAACATTGCCAGGAAATTAGGGCTTGACCTGAATATCCCGACCATCCTGATCATGGGGGGCGGGCAGGGCTTGGGCCCCATGAAAGAAGCGGTTAAATCCCTGGTGCGCCTTGAGCGCCCTTTGCAGCTGATCGTGATCTGCGGCACCAATGTCAAATTAGTCAACTGGATCAAAAAGATCCAGCGTAAAACAAAAAAGAAAATCATTTTTTATGATTATGCCAGCAATGTGGATGAGTTGATGGAGGTGTCTACCATGATCGTCAGCAAACCCGGCGGCATGACCACCAGTGAATGCCTGGCTAAGGGATTACCCATGGTGATCGTTGACCCCATTCCGGGACAGGAAGAGCGTAATTCCCAATTCCTGGTCAATCAGGGGATCGCTATCCGTGTGGATGACAAGCGCCATATTGCCCGTGAAATAAACGCGCTGCTCAATGACCCGAACAAATTGTCAATGATGAAGCAGGCTGCTTTAAAGAATGGCAAACCAATGGCGGCGGAAAATATCGCACGCCTGATTTTAAACGGGTCAGTTTAAAGGGTATGGGCAATTATTATCTTTATAAGGTCGGCCAGTTTTTAGCAGTGACCTTGCCGTATCCCATCAGCAGTGCCTTGGTCATGTTCTTGTGTGACTTGCATTATAGTTTTTCCAAGGCTGACCGTCAGGCGGTTGAGAATAATTTAAAAATAGTGCTGAAAGCGGACCATGTACCGCAAGTGCAAGTCCGTGAGGTATTCCGTAACTTTGGCAGATACCTCTTAGAATTCTTTACCATGGCCAAGCGGGTGGGACCGGCGTTCATTGAATCTAATGTAAGTATCAAGAACATTGAATATCTCAACGAAGTCTTACAAAAAGGCAAGGGTGGTATTGTGGTCAGCGCGCATATAGGTAATTGGGAACTGGGGGGGGCGGTCTTGCCTTTCCTGGGCTTTCCGTTATCGGTGGTGGCTTTAGCCCATAAAGATCCACGGGTCAATGCTTTGTTCAATGCCCAGAGGGAGACTTTTGGCGCCCAGGTGATCCAAACCGATGTGGCTGTCCGGCGTGTGGTCGAGCATCTTCACATGAACCGTTTGGTTGCGATCCTGGCAGACAGGGATTTTGGGAATCGCGGGATAGTGATGGACTTTTGGGAACGCCGGACGATGATACCCAAGGGCGCTGCTTATTTTTCTATGAAAACGGGTGTCCCTATCATTCCTGTTTTTACTTTGCGTACTGATCATGGGCATTTTGAAATTAATGTTCACCCTCCTATCTATCCGCCCTATTTGCCTGATGGTAAGGTCACGGAAGGGATAGCGGTCGATTATATCCAGCAATATTTATCGATCATTGAAGATGAGATCAAGAAGGCCCCGTCTCAGTGGCTATTATTCAGGGAGTTTTGGCAATTATGAAAATAGCCGTCGTCATACCGGCCCATAATGAGGCTTTATCCATTGGTCCCTTGGTTGAGGCCGTGCGCCGCTTAGGCTATGATTGCATGGTGATCGATGATGGTTCCGTTGACTCCACGAGTGCCGTGGCATCACAGGCGGGAGCTGTGGTGTTCAAGACCGGAGGCAAAAGCGGCAAGGGTAATGCTTTAAAAATGGGATTTGATTATGTGCTGAATAGTGGTTATGAGGCTTTGATCGCCATGGATGGTGACGGCCAACATTCACCATCGGATATCGCTGCATTGGTGGCTTGTTATCAAAAAACGGATGCGGATATAGTCAGCGGCAATCGCATGCAGGACCCTCGGGGCATGCCGATGGTCCGTCTAACCACCAATCGTTTGATGTCCTGGATGATCTCTTTGATCTGCCATCAGCATATCCCGGATACCCAATGCGGTTTTCGACTGATCAAGACAAAGGTGCTTAAGGCTATTAAACTGGAAAGCTCTGACTTTGAGATCGAAACCGAGGTGCTGATAAGGTCCAGCAAAAAAGGTTTTAAAATTGCTTCCGTTGGCATAGAGACCATTTACCGTGATGAAGTCAGCAAGATACAGCCGGTCCGGGACACCTTTCGTTTCATTGCCTATTTAGGGCGCGAACTTTTTAGAAAGAATGACTGAAAATTTCCTATTCAAAGCTGTTTTTATTTCCTTGGCCGCGCATACGGCAGTCTTGTGTGTTGCCTATTTTAACAAGATCAATGATCCTCACTATAAGGCCCTTCATCAGGACCGCGTTGAGATCAGCTATAGGACGGTCCACAAAAAAGCCATTGATATCAAGGAGCATCCCATCAAGCCTGCCCAGCATTTGGACTTAAGCAATAGCCAAAGATTCTTTTCAGAGGGGACCATACCTGTGAATTTGGTCAAGGAACGGCAGGTCCTGCCTTTTGGGATGATCTACGAACGCAGGCAAGAGCATATGCGACCCATGGAAATGAGCCACCGGATCTCCATTACGCCTATTAAATCGGAGAAAATAAATAATCCTGTTTACGCTGCTTATAATGAGATGGTCCGTGACCGCATCAAGGAAAAAGTTTACGCTAATTATGACAGGATGGAGATGGGGACGGTGTATTTGACGTTCTTGCTGGATAATCATGGCGTCCTGATGGACGCTCAGATCATTTCAGAAAAAACAAATGCTTCCGAGCACCTGCAGGAGATCGCCATGAGAAGCCTCAAAGAAGCCAGTCCCTTCCCGCCGTTCCTCAAAGGCATGAGCCTCACCGAGTACCCCTTCAATATCGAGATCCAGTACCAAGTCAGCGATTGAGTTATTTTGTTTTCGCGGCAGGTGCTTAGTACGCAAAAGTTGACTTTTTTAAAATCCAGTGATAATGTAATGCACTTTGAAAATAATATATAGAAGGAAAGGTATATATGACTATAGAAAATCGTTGGGGTGATAAAGTTGAGAAGGATGGAGGGCTTTTGGGGCCGGATGGACAGCCTTTGGTGTCTTCACCCAAGCCACCGGAAGAGACTGCTGGGGCCGCCGCAGAACCGCAGCTCGATTTTTTTAATTATATCGCCAGCCTTGGTTTCCAAACCATGATCTTTTTAGGCGAGATGCCTAATCCCATCACCAACCAGGTCGAGAAGAACCTCAAACAAGCTAAATTTCTAATAGACACCTTGATTATTTTACGTGATAAGACCAAAGGCAATCTGTCCAAGGAAGAAGATGACCTGCTCAACGGCTCCATTTATGAATTACAATTACGATATGTGGACCTATCTAAATGATCGATAAGAAATTATTGGCATTGCTTGCTTGTCCTGCCTGCCAAGGTGATGTTGTGCTCAAAGACGATAAAATTGTTTGTGTTAAATGTCAGCGGATTTACCCCGTTGTAGATGGTATTCCTGTGCTTTTAGTCGATTCAACACAAAGCTAAGTACCCATGATGAATGCGCGTTTAAAAAAGCTTGTTGAGGATTTTTCCCGCCATAAAAATATTGACGCTCTATTAATTGTCAATGACAGCAATATCCGGTATTTAACTCAATTTCCAGCTTCAGAGTCCTGGCTTTTGGTCACTAAACATAAGGCTTTTTACATTACTGATTCCCGCTATATTTTGGAAGCCCGTCAAGGGCTAAAAGGCATCAGTGTTAAGCAATATAACCACATGCCTTGTGCGACCCTTTGTGAACTCAGTAAACAGCAAAAGATCAAACGTTTAGGCTTTGATGAAAGGCATACCAGCTATGCTTTATGGAAAAAACTTAAAGAATTTTGTCCCCGCAATGCCAAGCTTGTTCCAGCCACAGGTCTGGTTGAATCCATTAGAGAGGTCAAGGATGAGGCTGAAATTGACCAGATCAAGAATTGCCTGAAACTGCACTTTAAAGCCATTGATTTTATGAAGAAAGTGGTGAGACCAGGCCTAAATGAGCGTCAAGTTGCGTTGAAATTGGAGGGTTTTGTCAAGTCTCATGGAGCAGAATTTTCTTTCCCACCCATTATTGCTTCAGGGCCAAACTCCTGCTACCCACACGCCAAGGCGACTGATCGTATCATCCGTAATAATGAAAATGTCCTGTTGGATTTTGGTATTGATTTAAATGGTTATAAGTCTGACTTGACACGCAATTTCTTTTTGGGTAGAATAGCGCCTCGTGTAAAGCAAGTCTTTGATGCCCTGACACTTGCGCAACGGGAAGCCATTAGTTTGATCAAGCCTGGGATTAGTTGTGCAGCGGTGGATATTCAGGCACGTAAGGTTTTGCGTAAGTTTGGTTTAGCAAAATATTTTGGCCATTCGCTGGGTCATGGGGTGGGTTTGGACATTCATGAATCCCCGCGGCTTTCCAGTCAGAGCAAGAGTATTTTAGAGGCTGGAATGATCGTTACTGTGGAACCGGGGGTTTATATTCCCCATCAGTTTGGTATTAGAGTAGAAGACATGGTATTAGTAACCAAGGAAGGCTGTGAGGTGTTAAGTGGCTATTACAATTAATGAACTTGAAACAGGAACTGGATTAGTTGTTGACGGTCAGCTTTATTTTATAACTGAATTGACACATGTTAAACCTGGTAAAGGATCAGCGTTTGTGCGTGTGCGTTTAAAGAATCTCCGCACTGATGCCGTGTTGGAGCGTACCTTTCGTACCGCGGAAACACTTGAAAACGCGGATCTTGAGCGCCGGCGCATGCAATTTACCTATGTTACGGGTGAAGAGTATCATTTTATGGACCAAAGCACTTTTGAAGACACCATCATACCTAAGCAATTATTAGGTGACGGGGTCAGGTATTTGCAGGATAATATGGAAGTTGAAACTATCCTCTACAAGGACCAAGTGGTCAAGGTAGATGTCCCTAATTTTATCATTGCCACCATTATCGAGGCAGACCCAGGGCTTAAGGGAGATTCATCCAGGGCAGGGTATAAACCGGCTAAGATCGATACCGGTGCTTCCATCCAAGTCCCATTATTTATAGGACAGGGAGAGACCATTAAAGTAGACACCAGATCAGGGATTTACGTCGAAAGGGTCAAAAAATGAATTTAAAAGAGATCAAAGAGATCATCAATTTGATGAATGACAATAATCTCAATGAGATCGAGATTGAACGTGAGGGATTAAAGCTGAAGCTTAAAAAATCTTCGGAAGGCGGTCTGGTCATGGGAACTCCGACCCATTATGCCGTGGAATCCCTGCCATCACCTAAGGCCATGCCCTCAACGCCGCCAAGCACAGGCAGCGGGGAGGCTTCTAAGAACAGTAAAGATATTAAATCTCCGATGGTAGGTACTTTCTACCGCTCTCCTTCCCCGGAAGCCGAGTCATTTGTTGAGATCGGCCAAACGGTTGAAATAGGCCAGGTGGTCTGTATCGTGGAAGCGATGAAATTAATGAATGAGATCAAATCAGAAGTCCGCGGCAAGATCACGGAAGTAGCCGTGCAAAACGCAGAGCCTGTGGAATTCGGCCAGACTTTATTCGTTGTTGACCCAGTAGCGTAGCATTAAAATAAACCTTACGACACCAAAGAAATAGGGCCTTTTGTTCTCCAAAATCCTGATCGCCAACCGCGGTGAAATTGCTTTACGGGTCATCCGTGCCTGTAAAGAAATGGGTATCCGTACCGTTGCGGTTTATTCTGAAGCAGACCGGAATTCCTCGCACGTGCGTTTTGCTGATGAAGCGGTATGCATAGGCCGTGCCTCCAGCAAAGAATCTTATTTGAATATCCCGGCCATTATCTCTGCCGCAGAGATCACAGATGTCTCCGCGATCCATCCCGGCTACGGTTTCCTGTCGGAAAATGCGCATTTTGCCGAGATCTGTGAATCCTGCCACATCAAATTTATCGGGCCTTCTCCGGAAAGTATACGTAAAATGGGCGATAAGATCGTCGCCAAGGAAACAGTCAGGAAAATGGGTGTTCCTTTGACCCCGGGAAGCGACGGCATCATCAAGACCCAGGATGCGGCCCTGAAAATCGCCCAGAAGATCAAATATCCGGTGATCATCAAAGCGGTGGCCGGTGGTGGCGGTAAGGGCATGCGTGTCTGTCATAATGACGTGACCCTGATCAATTCATTTAAAATGGCCCAGACAGAAGCAGAGGCAAATTTTGGTCTGGGGGATGTGTATATAGAGAAATATATCGAGGGACCACGTCACGTGGAATTTCAGATCCTGGCTGATGAGCATGGCAATGTGATCCATCTGGGCGAACGCGACTGTTCGGTACAGCGGCGTCATCAAAAATTACTGGAAGAGTCCCCTTCGCCGGCCCTTGATGCTAATTTGCGCAAGAAAATGGGGGATGCCGCGGTCAAGGCGGCCAAGGCCGTCAATTACCATGGGGTGGGCACCATCGAATTCTTGCTGGACATGCACAATAATTTTTATTTTATGGAAATGAACACCCGCATCCAGGTTGAACACCCTGTCACGGAAATGGTCACGGGTATTGACCTGATCAAAGAGCAGATCAAGATCGCGATGGGCCAGAAAATGAAGTTAAAACAGGAAGAAGTTAAATTCCGCGGGCATTCCATTGAATGCCGTGTCAATGCCGAGGACCCTTATAATAATTTCATCCCCAGTCCAGGTAAGATCATGGAATTAAACCTTCCCGGCGGCCCGGGGGTCCGCATCGACACGCATATTTATCCTGGTTACACGATAAGCCCGTATTACGATTCCATGGTGGCTAAATTGATCGTGCACGGCCGTGACCGCAATGAGGCTGTACGTATCATGCGCCGCGCCCTGGATGAATTTTATATCGCTCCCATCAAGACAACTATTCCCTTACATATGGAGATCTTAAATCATCCGACATTTTTGGAAGGTAAAGCCACCACACATTTCTTAGAAAAGATGATGAAGAATGAGTAAGGAGCCCCTTATGAGTCGTGACAATACCGTTGATTTAGGAGTCGTGCAGATCCATAAAAAAGTCATCGGCGATATTGCGGCCGCGTCCCTCAAAGAAGTTGCCGGCGTCCAGTTGGCCACCTTCGGGATCATCGGCACTATTGCTGAGGCTTTTGGTTATAAGAATTATCCTTCTGTCAGCGTTACGGTGGATAAAGATCATCAGGTTTCCCTGGAAATCCGTGTTATAATTGCCTATGGCATGAACATCCCGGTTGTTGCCCGCCAGATCCAGGATGCGATCCAGCGCGCCGTGGTTGACGCCGTGGATATCGATTTAAAAGAGATCAATGTCAATGTCCAAGCCATAGAGAGGTCCGGAGGATAACATCATGTGGTTACTCACACGCATAGCCATTTTATTCTATATTTTCATCATTTGGACGACAGGTACGGCTGTCATTCTGTTTGCCTCGCATGTGCTTGACCTGCAGACCATCCAACAGTTGTTGAAGATGGTTTATTTTGATAATCAAAGCGGCATGGTCGCGGGTATTTGTGCCGGCGGCATCATGTTCATGAGCTTTCTTTTGGCCCGTCTTATTTATGGAAGCCGCCAAATGGAGCGCACCATTGCTTTTGAGAATCCCACAGGTGGCGTCACTGTTTCCCTCACAGCCCTTGAAGATCTGATCAAACGGTTGATCGTGCAGATGCCTGAAGTCAAAGAGATCCGTCCGCATATGATCGCCACCAGAAAAGGCCTGGAAATGGATATTAAATTGGTCCTGCGCCATGAAGTCAATATCCCGGAGTTGACCGCCCGTTTTCAGGACCTGGTGCGCCGTAAGATAGAAGAAGCCGTCGGTATGGAAGGCAAGATCAACATACGGGTGCATGTGGTCAAGATCTCACTGGATGATATTAAATCTAAGAGCAAGGACGAATTCCAGGTCCCGGCCCAAGCGCCGTTTCATGGATACAGGTCGTAATTCCCTATGAAAAAGATTGGTATAATGACAGGCGGAGCGGATTGTCCGGGGCTTAACTCGGTCATCCGTGCGGTCGTGCGTAAAGGCATGCAGGAAGGCTATGTGGTCACCGGCATTAAGAATGGATGGCTGGGCCTCATTGAGAATGATATGCGCGTCCTGGACATTAAGTCCACGACAGGAATCCTGGACAAGGGGGGGACTATTTTGGGCACCAGCCGTGTCAACCCCCTGCATGATGAGGAGCAGGTCAAGAAGATCAAGGATAATTATGCCAGGAGCGGCATGGATGCGTTGATCGTCGTCGGCGGCGAAGAGACCCTTAAGATAGCCTTGACCCTTCATAAAAAAGGGATCATCCAGGCGGTTGGCGTGCCCAAATCCATTGACAATGCCTTGTCAGGCACGGATTTTGCTTTTGGTTTTGATACAGCGGTGAATATAGCCACTGAATGCATCGACCGTTTGCATACGACCGCTGAATCGCATCACCGCATCATGGTCGTTGAGGTCATGGGATTGTATACCGGATGGCTGGCCGTCCAGGCAGGTATTGCCGGCGGGGCTGATATCATCCTGATCCCTGAGATCCCGGTGAATCTGGACGAGGTTTATGATCTTTTACGCGAAAGGCATAAGCGCGGCAAGCCTTTTAGCATCATTGTCATTTCTGAAGGGACCAAAATTGAAGGGTACATGGAGCATTCCAACGATATAGTCGTCCCGCTCAGGGAGAAGCGCCGTTTTGGCTCGGTGGGTGAATATCTGGCCAAGGCCATTGAAGACAATACCAGTTATGAAACAAGGGTCAGCGTGCTGGGGTATATTTTGCGCGGAGGTTCTCCGACGGCATTTGACCGGGTCCTGGGGACGCGGTTGGGTGTCAAGGCCGTGGAGCTCGTCAAGGAGCATAAATTCGGTAAAATGGCGTCCTTAAGGGAAAACAAGATCCGTTTTGTGGATATGGAAGAAGCGGTCTCGCAGCGCAAATTGGTGACCATGGACTTGGTGGATATTGCCAATGTATTTTCAACGAAGCATTAAACTCTTATGAAAAAAACAGTAGAACAGATCTTTGCCGAATCAATTGAAGTCAAACAGGAGACTTTAAAAAAGAACTTGGCCTCAATAATCAGGGCCGCTGAGGCGGTCATCAGTTCTATTAAAAGCGGGCATAAATTATTTTTTTGCGGTAACGGCGGATCAGCCGCGGACAGTCAGCATATAGCTGCTGAATTCGTGGGGCGTTTCCAAAAGGAACGCAAGGCTTGGCCCGCCATTGCCCTGACGACTGACACCTCAGCCCTGACAGCCCTGGGCAATGATTATTCTTTTGATATTGTTTTTTCCCGCCAATTGCAAGCCCTGGGGCAAAAGGGGGACGTGTTGATCGCCATTTCCACCAGCGGTAATTCCAAGAATGTCTTGGAGGCTGTCAAACAGGCCAAGGCCATGGGGATCGTGACCATTGGAGTCACCGGTGGTAAGGGTGGCTTGCTCGCTCCCAATTGTGATATTTCTATAATCGCCGCATCTGCCAAAACCGCCCGCATCCAAGAATCCCATCTGGTGATTTTTCATTCCATCTGCGAGTTAGCTGAAAATTCTCTCGCATAAATCAGGCTTTTTGATCCTCCGGACCAAGTCATTAAAAATTGGCAAAATTTCCAAAAATAAGACATACTTGCCCTATATGACAAAGTATTTAAATTTAAAAGGTAATATAGCCATAGGGCTACTTTTTGCTTTTTTGGTCAATACTATTGGTCCCTGGCCTCAAGCCCGAGCAACTGCGAGTGTCGGTCAATACGACCAAGCAGATGAATTCCGTTTGCCAGCACCCGGTGTCCGTGTAAGCCTTAGTCCTGCATTTAATCCCCCCATACTTAAAGGCATCAAGGTCCATCCCGATGATCCGTTCCGTTTTGAATTCATTTTAGACCAGGCTGACCCTAACAATGGTTCTTCCCATTTAAAGCAAGAATCTACCCGTCTGATCAAATATTTTCTCGCCAGTCTTACCACCCCTGAAAAAGATTTATGGGTCAATCTATCCCCGTATGAAAAAAAACGCATCATTCCTCAAAGTTTTGGCTTAACTGAAATGGGCAGAGACCTTTTAGCCGAAGATTACATGCTAAAACAGATCACCGCATCATTGATCTACCCTGAAGATGTGACAGGCAAGAAATTCTGGCAACGCATATATGAAGAAGCCGAAAAGAAGTTTGGCACAACAAACATACCCGTAAGCACATTCAATAAAGTCTGGATAGTGCCGGCAAGCGCTGTTGTCTACGAAAACACTAAAGCCGGTACGGCCTATATCGTTGGATCAAAACTTAAGGTCATGCTTGAGCAGGATTACCTGGCATTTCAAAAGAACAGTCGGCAACCAGACATGCTTAGTTCTCAAGTCATCCGTGAAATAGTCATCCCCGAACTCAACAAAGAAGTCAACGAGAACAAGAATTTTACACAACTCCGCCAAGTCTATAATTCATTAATTTTAGCCACCTGGTACAAAAAGAAGATCAAAGACAGTATTTTGGAACAAGTCTATAGAGGCAAAAATAAGGTTGCAGGAGTGGGGTTTAATAATTCTTTAAATGCCGAAGCCATCTATCAACGTTATCTGCAGGCTTTCAAAAAAGGCGCCTTTAATTACATCAAAGAAGATTTTGACCAATGGACACAGCAATCGAAAGTCAGGAAGTATTTTTCGGGCGGGTTCGATGCTGCTGCCCTTACAGGCATGCTTCAAGAAACGAATACCATGGATTTTGACAGCCATAGGGACCATGCCATGGTGGTCAATGTAAGGTTATCGATGTTAACAATCGATCCGGCGATGTTAGCTGGATTAAAAACCGCGGTCGATCAGTTCAGTTTCGATGAAGGGTATAAAGATTTTCAGGACCTAAGGAATGCTTATAATGCGCTGGTCCAGAAAGAATTAAGGGTTGATTTGAAATTAATTGCCAGGGAGCGCAGGCAAAGAGCATCGATACAGGGAGGATTCAGTGAAAGAAAGGTTCTTATTAACTTGGCAGGTGAGCCGAGGGATATTTTGATCAGGGACAATCTTTTTGATATTTTAGAAGGGCAGGGTAAACATCCTGTCATTAGTGACGTTAAAGGGGATAAAAAGCGCCTTATTGATAAATTAAAACAGGAATTCAGTAATCTTGAAACAGCTTTTGCTTTAAAGGAATCTGATGATAGACAAAAGGCCTTGGTCCATGAATTGGCAGCCTTGAGGGAGGTGATTTTAGCCATAAGAATGGAAATCAATACAAACCAAGCCATGTCCGTTGCTGAGGCGAGGACAAGAATCCAAGATAGCTTAAAAGGTGACGGGGAAGCATTGGAACGTTTTGTAAATATCTCAGAGAAAAGTCCGGACAGGATATTCTTATTAATAGCTCATTTTATCGGTACTCCTGGGATCGAAGGTATTATTGAGCGCTTAAATAATGCGGACATCAATGCAGCTTCCGGGCTCATTGGAGAGCTTGACCATGCTTCTTTGCTGCAGCAAGAAGGGTATGAGATCCTGGCTTTTGGCTTAAAAAAGTCTTATGGGTTAAAAGGAGAAACGGACATTCTTGTCCGGAAAAATGGGCAATTGATCTTTGTTGAGGTAAAGCATTTAACAGGAGATAGGTTATTGGTGGATAGGCAGTCTCAAACATTGCAGATCTACAGTGATTTTTTAGCAACATCTGGTGGCAGGAGTAAGTTTGATCAATACAAAGAACTTATCAGTTTAGCCGCAGATCCCAAGAAACATTGGGTCCTTCATCTTGATTTTGATGCCCAGCTTGGTGGTGCGTTGACAAAAGAGTTGATAAAGCAGTTAAGTGTCAAAGGTAAATTGTTGAAAATGATCTATTCAATAGCTTTGACATTCCCGGGCTATAAGCTTCTCCCGGATGAATTACAGAGAATTCAAAATGTGGTTGCCGGTGAAATCAGGTACGCTGGTAGAAAAGCAGGTCTTGATGTAGAAGTGATATTCCGGCAAGGGGACAGCGCCCAAACGAGTGATGTTAACGAGATAGTCCTTACGGCCCCCCAGACAGGGGGGATAGCCTTTAGAAGATATGATCAAAGAATATTTGGTCCTACGTCATCGCTCATTTTAAATGTGAAACCTTTTTATTTCTTCCTTAGGAATAATGGTCTTAAATTTGATCCAAAGGTAAAATATGAATTGGCACAGGTTCTTCGGGAATTGGAATTCAATGCGAGAGATCGCAGCAAGGGTGGGGTCGTGTCCCGGGAGATAAACCTTTATAGGTCGCAAACAGGGAAGCAGGCATCGTATGTGTTAAGGGCAAGTTACCGGCAGTTGGGGATCAAGGAGCCAAGATATTGGGAAATGTTAAAGAGAAAAGCGCGTATGTTAAAAGAAAAAGGAATTGGTTATTTTCTTACCGATTGGGGAGAAGAAAATAGGGGACGGAATCAAACCTATGTTAATAATGGATTTGGCATGTTTCATCTCGGCTTGCTTATGAGGATGACCACTGTTTATCTTCAATATGTAAAAGAAAAAGGCAATATCATAGATACCGATGTGTGGATTGAATTAGACCCATTAAGATTAAAGGAACCTGCCGTGACGACGGATCGGGCGATGTTTGCTGAGTTGATGTTTTTGCTGTTGTCCAGGATAATTTATCTGGTGGCAAAAGACTATTTGATGAGAAAAAATGTAAATTACCCAGGGTCTGGGAAAGGTAAGAAGAAAATAAAAGTGGATCAGCCGGTAGGGGAAGTTTTAAGGCAGGTCCAAGAATCGCAAAGTTTGAAGTTCACGGCAGATACGATTGCCCATTACCGCGATAATGATTCAGTTTTAAGGTCAATCATCCTTCATTCCAATGATCAGTGGGCTGCTTTGTTGGCTATGGATAGGTTGTGGGCCAAGCCGAAGAAGAATAAAAAGATTTTGGATGAATTCAACGGCCTTCCCATTAACGGAGACCTTGATTTCATGAAGAAATATAAGAAATTAAATGATGATCTTGATAAGATTTTTATTGATTTAAAATTTCCGTTTACCGAATTAAAAAAGCAGGGGTTGAACAGGATTTTAGGGGGTAGTGCTGATAAGCGTCTCGATTATTTGGCTGAAAAATTCGTTCTTATCCTGAATTATAGTATAAACCCAAACTATCGTTACATATTACCGCGTTTAGAAAATGAAATTTTGCCGCAATTTCAAGGTTTAAGGCATCCATTGACCCTTTCTTTGCCGACCTTGGATGATTGGTTGTCCTATTCTATAGAAGGTTATCATAAAGATTATGTAAAAAGGACAAAATACTTATCCGAACTGACGGACAGGCCGTGGGCATCAGCCCTCGTTTTTGCAGCCAATGGGCCGCATACCCGATTTCTATACACCTCAACCGATAAAGAAGACATAGAGGCCGATACCTATTTAATTAACGGTTTTATCGGTGCTTTTTGGGAGAAGATGGGAGAACTTATGCGTTTAACGGCTGAAGGAAGGATCCAGGAAGCTGGCAAGCTTGAAAAAGAAATACAGGGCTTTGCGGGCGCACTGCTTAACGGTTTATTGGTCCAGAGCGATTTGCCTATTGATAAATATTTAAGAAAATTAAGCAAGGGCATATTGGCCGGCAAGCCGAAAATGGAAGGGGTCGTTGAGCATGCCCTGCGCATGTTCCCTGTGGAGATGCCGTCATTCTTACATTACGCAGATGGCAATTTTGGCAATGAAGCGGCCGACGACCTGGCGTATTATGATCTCAAGAATAACAAACAGGTGACGATCCGGGATATTTTAACGGGATCTTCCTCAGTCGATGCTGATGAGTATAGGCAGTCAGTTGAAAGATGGAACAGGACACATTTTTCTAAAGTGGAACCGGAATCTGAAATCAAGAGGATGTACGCCTGGCTGCGGCAACATTTTATCAATGAAGAGATGGTCGCTCAAACAGCTAGCGCTGCGATGAGTGTGGAGAGCTCAAAAACAGGTGGTATAGACCTAAGCAACGCCAACAGGGATTTACAAACACAAGATGCGGGAGAAGGGATCGAATTTCATCTCGACCCTGCCATGCTGGCGCAGCTGCAAAACGCCCCTGGTGTTGTGCCGGTGATCATCAATATCCAGCCATTGATTGATTTGCGGTCATTTCTGTGTTAAAATCCATCCTTCCATATGTCCATCAAAAATAAAATTCTCAGTTTACCAGCGTTACTCAAGAAATTACCTGCTTTGCGCCGGCGGGGGAAGACCATTGCCTTTACCAACGGTTGCTTTGATCTGATGCATATCGGTCATGTGAAGTATTTAGAAACTGCAAGAAAGGGCAATCGTGTTCTGATCGTTGGACTTAACTCTGATGCTTCCATCAGCCGTATCAAGGGTCCCCACCGTCCCATCGTTGTTCAAAGATCCCGTGCCGCAGTCCTGGCAGCTTTAGAAACAGTGGATTTTGTTGTTATTTTTAATGAGGATACTCCGTATAAAGTCATTGCCGCTATTAAGCCGGACATTTTGATCAAGGGCGCTGACTGGAAGGGAAAATCTGTTGCAGGTGAAGATTTGGTTAAGAAGAAGGAATTTGTTAAGTTTGTGCAAGGGTTTTCTACGACCAATATAATTGAGAAGATCATTAACAGTGAAAGAAAATCCTGATAAAAACCTGTACCGGATCCTGGATGCTAATTTTAACCGTGCCAAGGAAGGGTTAAGAGTTTGTGAAGATCTGTGCCGATATGGTTGGAATCAAAAGACTTTAACCCGTGCTTTTAAAAATGTCCGTCACGCATTGACAGGTATCCTGAGCCCAACAGGTATTCATAAGGCCCTTGAAGCCCGTTACATCCAGGGCGATGTAGGGCGTGCTGATTCCGTCAGTGAATCCAAACGGATGGATATGAGCGCTGTTTTTGGTGCTAATGTACAGCGGGTCAAGGAATCTTTGCGGGTGCTTGAAGAAGTAACTAAACTAATTGACCCTAAAATAGCTTCCAAGCTTAAAGTATTGCGGTATAAGGTGTATGCACTCGAACAAAAAGCTATTGGCCTGTGCTAAATTGTATTTAATTCTAGACACGCAGGTCTTGGATTACGAAGATCTTTTACAAGTTTTAAAAGATTCTGTACGCGGCGGCATTGATATAGTACAATTACGGGACAAAAAAGGCAGTACAAAAGAAATTTTAGATTTTTGCCGTAAAGTTTTAAAAATAACGAAGCATAAGGTCCCGTTCATTGTCAATGACCGCGCAGATTTAGCTATTCTTTCAGGTGCTGATGGTTTGCATGTGGGCCAAGAAGACCTTAATTATTTACAAGCCAGGAAATTGATGGGGAAGTCCAAGATCATTGGTGTTTCCTGCCAAAACTTGGCCCATGCGCTCAAAGCCCAAGCCCAGGGGGTTGATTACATTGGTTTTGGTTCAGTGTTTGAGACCCAAACCAAGCCGGGGCGTCAGGCGATGGAATTAGATCTTTTACAAAAAGTTATTAATCAAGTTAAAACACCCGTTTTCCCCATTGGAGGGATCAGCCGGAAAAATATAGGGCAATTGATCCCGTTAGGGATCAAAAGAGCGGCTGTTTGTCGGGATATTTTATTGGCGAAGGATGCGGCCAAGGCGGCCAAAGAATTAAGGGACTGTTTGCGGGCTCAAAGCGCGGGAGTAATTCAGTGGTAGAATTTCAGCTTCCCAAGCTGACTACACGGGTTCGATTCCCGTCTCCCGCTCCATATAAAGGGATGCCGTAGTGCCAAGACTTGTAAGTTTAAAAATTTTGCTCTTTGTATCTTGGGTGGGCTTTTTGAGCGGTTGTGCGACAACGGAATATAAGCCCATGCCTTCAATGCCTGTAGAGACAGCGCCAACTCCTCCAGTGGCCAAACAGGAAGGGGTCTATCATAAGGTGCTTCTTGGGCAGACACTTTGGCAGATTGCGGAAACTTATGGGGTAAGCATCAAGGATATCATTGACAGCAATAATATCCCCAACGGAACTGAGCTTGAAGTGGGACAATTGCTTTTTATACCGGGTGCCAAAGAGGTTAAAGATACATTAGAGCACCCTATTGATAATAATAAAAATGCATTCATCTGGCCGCTTAAAGGCAAGGTAGTGGTTTATTTTGACGATCCGGTAGGTGTCAGTACTCTCAGCCGAGGCATTGATATCCAGGCACAGGCCGGAGATACGGTCCAGGCTGTCCGGGAAGGTGATGTGGTTTTAGCCGGGTATATGAGCGGTTATGGGCAAACGGTGATGATAGACCATAGAGACGGATTTATTTCTGTATATGCGCGCAATGCCAAGCTATTAGTGAAACTCGGGGACCATGTTTTTAAGGGTGATGCCATTGCGCAGGTAGGGCAAATAGGCAGCAGGGTCGTTGAACATTTTGAGATTCGCCATGGCAGCCAGGCGACAAATCCTTTGTATTATTTACCATGAATTTAATAGATTTCGACCATAATTTTTACGGCCGCCGCAGCGTTTTGGAAGTCTTAAAAAAACGCGTCATGGGACTCAAGGAAGGCTATCGTCAAAACGTGGCCCTTTTGGGCAGCCGGTATATCGGTAAAACAGCTCTTTTGCAAAAATTGATGTCCCAGATGGAAGAGCCGGATGTCTATTTTATCTATTTGGACCTTGAGAACCGCGATTTTGAATATTTTGCCATCCAATTCACCAAAACCCTCCTTTATAATTATCTTAAAAAAGAAAATTTGCCGCTCCACGAAGACCTGAAATTGTTATGCGCTGAGGCACGTGACCATCTTCCCCGGACGGTATTCCTGGTGCAGGCCATAGAGGAATTTACGGTCCAGGGAAAACACCTGGAAGCATATCACATGATCTTGTCCTTGCCTGAGGTTATGACCCAGGAAACAGGCAAGTCTGTCGTCCTGATCTTTGATGAATTTGAGCATTTGGGGAATTTTGATATTCCGGAGGTTTTCACAGAATTAGGCAAGCGCATCATGACCCAGAAAAACTGTTTGTATATCGTCACCAGTTCTTCCCCCCAAAAGACTGAAAGCATCCTTTCCGAGAAATTGTCGTTGCTGTTCGGTAATTTTGAGACCATCTATTTGGCGCCCTTCAATTTCAGTGAAGCCCAGGGAGCGATCGAGCATAATCTTGAGGGGGTCAAGCTGGGTATGCATTTAAGGAATTTTATAGCGGATTTTACCGGCGGACATCCGCTGTATATCAATCTTTTATGCCAGGAATTGATCTGTTTAAGCGGCGTCTATGCCCAGCAGGAGATCTATGCCCCTATTGTCACCCAGGCTGTTGAGAATGTGATCTTTAATCCCTGGGGTGTTATCAGCCGCCATTTTGAACTGCAGATAAACGCCTTGACCGCCGGGAAATCTGCAGGGCTCACGGTCAAGGTGCTGGGTGCTTTAGCGCAGGGCAAGCATAAGATCAGTGACCTGTCAGAAAATTTAAAACTAAAGACTTCCCAGATCGGTCTGCGCATCAATGCGTTGCAGGAATCCAATATCGTTGAGCGTAACGGCAATTATTATCATATCAAGGACAAGCTGCTTAGTTACTGGATCAAGTATGTCCATAGCCGCAGGCGTCAAGTCATTGACCTTGAAGTGGGTCGTTCCCGTAAACAATTCAAAGAGGAGATCAACCGCGCACTGAATGATTTTGGCATGGTGGCGCGCAAGGATCTATCCGTACGCATTGCGGACCTGATGCATAAATTTGACAATGAGTCCTTCATGCTTTGCGGCCGGCGGTATAAATTATCCACCTTCAGGGACATCAAGGTCCTGAAATTGCGCACGGGTGCCGGGAATTATTTTGATGCTATTTCTGCTGAAAGCCAGGAGGGGGTTTGGCTTATTGTCCTCAAGAAGGACCCGGTGCATGACAATGACCTTAACGGTATCCTGGAAGAGATCAAAAAACTTGAACCCAAGCCGACGCGCAGTGTCATCGTCTCTTTGAGCGGTTTGGATGAAAATGCCAAGGTAAGGGCCTTGCAGGAGAAGCTGTGGATCTGGGATGAAGACCAGCTAAATTGCTTGATGCATTTATTCGACGAGCCTATAATTGTAAGATGATCATCGGCGTACTTTCAGACACCCATTCCCTTAATATCCCCACCGCATTGATTGAACGCTTTAAAACGGTTGACCTGATCATCCATGCGGGCGATATTTGTGATGTCCAGACCTTGAAAATGCTTAAGAAAATCGCCCCCACCAAAGCCGTGCAGGGCAATATGGATGATGCAGCGCTTAAAAAAGAATTACCTTTAAAGGAGGTCATTGATTGCGGCCCTTTTAAGGTCGGGGTCACGCACGGCCATATGGGGGAGACGCGCGAAGCATTAAAAAATGCCATGACTTCTTTCAAAGATGATAAGATAGATGTGGTGATCTTCGGGCATTCACATCAAGCGCTCAAAGAGCAGGTCGGCAAAACATTATATTTTAATCCCGGCAGTCCCAATGACGTGGTCAGGGCCAAATTTTTTTCTTATGGGCTGATCACGATCGAAGAGGGGAAAATAAAGGCGGAGATCATTAAATTATAATATGGATAGACTTTGGGCGCCGTGGCGTGAGACCTATATCACCAAGATTTTGACCAAGCAAAAGTCCTGTATTTTTTGCCGCATCCTGGCTGAAAATAAAGATAAGAAGCATTTGATCTTTATCCGCAGGTCCCATGCCTATGCGGTCCTGAACCTTTATCCTTACAGCAATGGGCATTGTTTGATCGTGACCAACCGTCACGTCGGGGATATCAGCCGGTTAACGCCGGAAGAATATGTGCAGCTGATGGAGCTGTTAAGGGAAACCAAGGACCTTTTACAAGCAGCTTTAAAACCCCAGGGCTTCAATGTGGGGATCAATCTAGGCCGTATCGCCGGGGCAGGTATTCCTCAACATGTGCATGTCCACCTGGTGCCCCGCTGGAAGGGCGACCATAATTTTATGCCGGTCACGGCCGCGACCAAGGTGATCTCTCAATCTTTATCCGTCATTTATAAGAAACTGAACGATGCGCACACGCAAAGACATCGAGGAACTCGAAAGTAAGATACTGGCCGTGTATGCCATGAAGTCCCGGGATGCCGGTGCCCGTCAGTATGACGAGCCCCAGCATGAGGGACGCACGTGCTTTCAGCGCGACCGTGACCGCATCGTGCATTCCGAGGCCTTCCGCAAGCTCGAGTATAAGACCCAGGTTTTTGTCATCTTCGAGGGTGATTATTACCGCACGCGCCTGACCCACACCATTGAAGTGGCCCAATTGGCCCGCACCCTGGGGCGCAATTTAAGTTTGAACGAAGATCTGATCGAGGCCATTGCCCTGGCGCATGACCTGGGCCATCCGCCTTTTGGCCACGCCGGAGAAGAGGCGCTCAACAGCATTGTCCGTGAGGTCAAGATCCAGTTCAACCATAATTTCCGCAGCTATGAGATCGTCGCTAAATTAGAAAAAAAATACCCCCATTTCGACGGCCTCAATTTGACCAGGGAGGTGCTGGTGGGCATCCTCAAGCACCAGACGGTCTTTGACATGCCGGGTGTCGATATCCCCCTGCAATACCGTAATGAAGGCCCTACCCTGGAAGCTCAGATCGTAGACATCGCGGATTCCCTGGCGTATTTGAACCATGATGTGGATGACGGCTTGGCCTCCGGATGCATTGTTGAGGAAGACCTGATGGACAGTGCCTTATGGCAGAAGGCGGTGGGCAAGATCGGCGGACACGTGGCGGGCCAAGACAAAGACATGTTCCGCTACCAGGTGGTCAAGGAATTGATCGACTGCCAGGTCAAGGACCTTTTGAAAGCGACCTACGGGCGGCTTGAGAAGCTTAAATTTAAATCAGCACAAGACGTAAAAAACCATAAGGGTTATGTGGTTGGTTTTAGCCAGGCCATGCACCAGGAGCGGGAATTTTTACAAGGACTGCTTAATGAAAAGCTTTATCATCACTGGCGGGTGGAGCGTATGACCGACAAGGCCCGGCGTATTGTCCGTAATTTATTTGATGTTTATTTAAAGAACCCCAGGCAGTTGCCGTATTCTGTCTATCCGCGTGATAAGAAATTTTCTATAGCACAAAAATATGCTATTATCTGTAATTACATTGCTTCCATGACGGACCGTTTTGCTATCGATGAACACAAACGGCTTTTCGAGTTTGAAAGTTATGTCTAATCATCCTGTTAGTCCTTCAAAACGCTACCACCTTGTCCTCTCGGCGGTGCACATGGTTTATCGTTTGGTCAATTCTACCTACACCGTCAAGGAATTGACCCTGCGTTTGACCCGCTTGCTCTGCCAGTTCATCCGGGCCTCCTCGGCGAGTGTCTATCTGGTGCATCCGGTCAAAAAGAATGTAATCATGTGCGCGAGCTTTGACAATCAAATAAATATCTGGAAGGACAGGCCCCGGGACCTGAAGGAGGTGGGGGAAGAGGTGCTGGTGGTGACCCGTGGCGGGTCGGTCTTAAAAGAAAATTGCATCGGCCTTCCGCTCGTGGCTGATGATTATCTGGGGGCCATCTTTGTCCGTCGGGCGGAGGGAGAGGGGTCTTTCAGTGATTTCGATTATGAAATGCTATCGGTCTTCTCCGAGCAGGTGGTGACGGCCCTGAAGAACCTGCAGTTGCACCAGGACCACGAGAAGATCATCCTGGGCAGCATCGCCTCGTTCGGCAACCTGCTCAAAAAACAATCCCTGTCGGGATTGACCCATGCCCCGGTCTATATGGAGATCGTCAAGATGCTGGCCATTCATCTGAAGGTCAACAGCGACGGAATAAAGCAGCTGGAGTATGCGAGCCTTTTGCACGATATCGGGATCATCGACGTGCCTTATGACATCCTTTCCAAACGGGGGGCGCTGACGAGCAAGGAATTCAATGTGATCCGCCAGCATACGGCGCAAAGTGTCGCCTTGATATCTCCCGTCGAGTTCCTTAAGCCCGTCCTTCCCATCATCCTGCACCATCATGAAAAATACGACGGGAGCGGTTATCCGTCGGGGCTTAAGAAGGAACAGATCCCTTTGGGTGCGCGCATTATTGCCTGTGTCGATGCTTTTGAAGCGATGGCGCAGGGAAGACCGTATCGCCCGTCGCTGTCGATTGATGCGGCGCTGGCAGAGATGGTCAAATATAGCGGCGTGCAGTTCGATCCCAAGATTGTCGACGCTTTTGTAAAGCTGGCTTCCCAAAAAAAATTCAGAAAACTCTTGTCTTCGCTTAAGTCCTAGAACTATAATGGCTTTTAATCGGTGCAGCGCCGTTATTCAATAACCTTCTTATTTCATTGGACTTATAAAAATGAATATTAACTATAAGCAGCCCCAGTTCGAACTTTTTCCTGCCAATTCCGCAACTTTAGAAGATATCAACAAGCCCAAGTTCCTTTTGGCCAATTTGACCCTCTCTGTAGAAAGTCTTGTCATTTTCACCATTTTGGGTATAATGGTTGCACTTTTTTCATTTTCATTGGGGGTGGAGCGCGGCAAGCATATTGCGGCCCAGGCCCTGGATGAGCGGGTTTCCGCAGCCTGGAATGTCGGGGCACGTACCATGGCGCCCGCGATGGCTGTCGCCATTCCTTCAGCAGTTCCTGCGGCCCGGATGATGATCCAGGAGCAACGGCCATCGTATAACTATGGCCTTACTTCAGGCGCACGTTTCACCTTGCAGGCAGCCACCTATGGGAATGAAGAGTATGCCCGCCAGGACGCATTGGCGTTGAAGGCAAAAGGTTTTCAAAGTTTTTTAATCAAAAACGGCAAATACTGGTTGTTGTGCGTGGGGAATTATAATAATAAAGAAAGTGCAGCGGCACTTTTAAGAAAATTACCCGGCCAGTACCGTTCAAGTCAAGTAAGGAGATTTTGATGTCACTACATTCTTCATTAAAGATCGACAGGGCCTCTGTCACGCAGAGATCCGTACAGACGCGCATTGAGCGCATCAAAGAATTGATGAAAAAAGGTCTTTGGAAAGAAGAGACCGACGTTACTGGTTTACCTAAAACCAAGATCACCCGCATTAAGGCCAAAAAGAAAGTCAAGGCCGAAGGTGATGACGCTGCCGCTCCTGCTGCTGCAGGTAAGCCTGCAGAAGGCGCAAAAGCCGCCGCCAAACCTGCTGCCAAACCGGCCGCAGGCGCTGCCAAAAAATAAATGTTGAATAAAATCTTCACGATTTGCTCATCGGTATTCCTGGTATTTGCGTTTATCGCGCCGGGATTTGCCGATGAGCATTTTCCTTTCCTTGCAGAAGTTTCCAAAGAATCCGTCAATGTCCGTGCGGGTCCTAATACTAATTTTGAAAAGGTCGATAAGTTAAATAAAGGGACCCAGGTGGTTGTTTTAGGGCGAAGCTATGAATGGCTCAAGGTCCAGCCTTTGTCCACGACAAAAGAGTATATCCGGTCTGATTATTTGAAAATAAAAGAAGGTGAGGACATCGCTGAAGTGACCGGCAACAATGTCAATATCCGCTGCTCAGCCAATAGCGACGCTGCTTCTTTAGGGGAAATTAAAAAAGGGACACTGGTCAGGGTTTTGGAGAAAGTCAACGGATGGTGCCGTCTTGTCCCGGTCGCAGGGACGGCCGCATGGATCCATCAGGATTTCCTGCGGCAAATATTAGCCGATGTGCCGGCGTCAATGTTGATTGCGTCAGTCCAAAGGCCTCCGGAAGCTGTTGTTGAAAGTGTTCCCACGAAGGTCATTATTGAAACGGTTTCTTTGCAGGGCATCTTGTCGGCTTTGCCGCAAGCAGCGGGAGAAGATGTCCATTATGAAATTATTATCGACAATAAAAATATTTATTATATAAAAGATATCCCGCACCTGTCATTTTTTGCCAATACGGTGGTCACCGTAGAAGGGAATATTATCCCGGACCCCCGGAAAGAATTCACCTATCCCCTGGTACATATCAATCAAATAGCCCTGGTCCTTTAACATGTTAGATGTCATTTTATTAATCGTCCTCATCGTTGTTCCTGCCATTGTCTTGCATGAAGTGGCGCATGGTTTAATCGCGTATTGGTTGGGTGACACCACCGCCAAGGACCGGGGGCGGCTTACGTTAAATCCGATCAAACACATAGACCCGGTGGGGAGCATCATTGTCCCCGGGGCTCTTTTTTTAGCGCATTATTTTGGGCTGACAAGGTCCTTGATGCTTTTTGGCTGGGCCAAGCCAGTGCCTGTTAATTTCAGGAACCTTCGGCCGCAGCGTCTGGGGATGGCATTGGTTGCCATAGCCGGACCGTTGACGAATATTGCCTTGGCTTTTATTTTTTCCAGGCTTTACATATGGCCGGCTTTATCCAATTTTACGCATATTTGCGCCTGGGGTGTGATGCTTAATTTGACCCTGGCCGTTTTTAATATGACGCCCATACCGCCTTTGGATGGTTCCCGGGTGGTCACCAGTATTTTGCCGGCACAGCTGGCATATTACTATAGCCGTCTGGAACCTTTTGGTATTATAATAGTCGTCATCCTTTTGAACCTGGGCATGTTAGGGTTCCTGACCCCCTTGATAGAGCAGGTCGGTTATTGGATCGGAGTGCAGATATGATCTATAAAATTCGGGTAGGTTTAAAAGACAATCCTTATACCATTGCCATTGGCCACGGTATTTTGGGTGACTTCCCTCGACACCTCCGCGGTTTAGGTTTAGGGAAGGACGCAGTGATCATATCGCATCCTTCCATCGAACGTTTGTATGGAGCTCTGTTATCGGCTGCGCTTAAAAAAGCAGGGTACACGGTCAAGGTTTTGAATGTCCCTGAAGGTGAAAAAAGTAAAAGTGCTGCCTGTGCCTTGCGCTTGCTCGACAAGATCAGCGCTTATGATGTGGACCGCAAGGTCTTTATTATCGCTTTAGGCGGCGGCGTCGTCGGTGACCTGGCAGGGTTTGTGGCCGCTGTTTACAAGCGCGGGGTGCCCTATGTCCAGGTGCCTACAACACTTTTGGCCCAGATCGATTCTTCCATCGGCGGCAAAACAGCGATCGACCTGGCGACAGGAAAGAATTTGGTCGGTGCCTTTCATCAACCCCGTTTGGTCTTTACAGATACCAGGGTGCTTAAGACCTTAAGCCAGCGGCAGGTCCGCAATGGTTTGGCGGAGGCGGTCAAATACGGCATCATCGGGGACGTTAAACTTTTCAATTATATCGAGGCTAATCATCGGAAATTCCTGAAGAATGATATCCATGTTTTGAATTTTATTGTCCGCCGCTGTGCCCAGATCAAGGCCAGGATCGTTGCGGCGGATGAAAAAGAAACCAAAGGACTGCGTACCGTCTTAAATTTCGGGCATACCGTGGGTCACGCCGTCGAAGCTGCCGGCCGGTATGACCAGTATCATCATGGCGAATCCGTGGGTCTGGGCATGCGTGTGGCCGCCCGTATCTCCGTCAGCATGGGATTGCTCGCGGAGCCCCCAGAGCATCGTATCAATCAATTGATCTCAAGCGTTGGTCTGCCTGAGAAGATCGTTGGTGTCCGTTTAGCTAAGATTTTAGATTTGATGCGCCACGATAAGAAATTCACTGCAGGGCATAACCGCTTTGTGCTGGCCAAGAAAATAGGCCAGGTCACGGTCATTAATGACATTCCCGCCACTATCATTACCCAGGCGATCCAAGCGTATCTCATTTGATCCGTCACTCTGAAATTCTCAAAAACTGGCCAAGTTATATAAAATAGTGCATACTTTGCCTATATGAGAAAGTATCTAAATTTAAGACAGATAATAGGCCAAGGGCTTATTTTTGCCTTTTTGCTTAATTCGTTTGGCCCCGTGCCTTTGGCCCGAGCCCGGGACTTTCGTTTGCCGGCGCCAGGCATAATGGTGCACCTAAGCCCTGAATTCAACCCGCCAATCCTCAAAGGCATCAAAGTCCATCCTGACAACCCTTTCCGTTTCGATTTCATTTTGGATCAAGGCGATGGACAGGACCGTCATCCTGAACGCGAATTAAATTACCCCTATGCCAAGCAAGAAACAGGGGATATAGGATATCAACAAGAACAACTCAAACAAGAATCCACCCGCCTCATCAAATACTTCCTCGCCAGCCTAACCATCCCTGAAAAAGACCTCTGGGTCAACCTAAGCCCGTATGAAAGGGATAGAATTATACCCCAAGGTTTTGGTTTGACTGAAATGGGCCGTGATCTATTAGCTGAAGATTACATGCTTAAGCAGATCACCGCGTCACTTATTTATCCCGAAGGAGAAACAGGCAAGAAATTCTGGAATCGCATTTACGAAGAAGCCCAAAAGAAATTCGGCACGACGAATATTCCGGTCAATACGTTTAATAAAGTTTGGATCGTGCCTGAAAAGGCGGTGGTGTTTGAAAATGCCAAAGCCGGCACAGCGTATGTCGTTGAAAGTAAATTAAAAGTCATGCTCGAGCAGGATTATTTGTCATTGCAAAAACATAACGTCATCCTGAGCGAAGCGAAGGATCTCAACAAAATTAATTTTTTAAGAGATTCTTCAGCTTCGCTTCAGAATGATGTGAATGCTTTAGGTTCCCAAATCGTCAGAGAGATCGTCATCCCCGAACTCACCAAAGAAGTCAACCAGAACAAAAACTTCGCCCGGCTAAGACAAGTCTACAACAGCCTCATCTTAGCCACCTGGTACAAAAAGAAAATCAAAGACAGTATTTTAGAGCAGGTCTATACCGATAAGAAGAAGGTGGTTGGAGTCAATATTGACGACCCGGAAGAAACGCAGCGGATTTATCAGAGGTATTTACAGGCTTTTAAGAAGGGTGTTTACAACTACATCAAAGAAGAACAGGACTCCATAGCTCAACAAAGCATTCCAAGAAAATATTTTTCCGGAGGTTTCAGCTTGATGTTGAATAATACGGTATTCAGCCAGAGGCTCACGATCAGCCATTCTTTTAGTAAGGCCATGTTGGCCAAATTCTCCAGGTCCACGTTGCAATTGGTGAGCATTGCCTTGATCGGGGCGACTTTAACCACCTCTGTTTTTCCCTCCCAAGCTTCAGCGCAAGTCAAGGTCCAGCAAAAATCCAATACAAGGAGCATTGAGTCGATTTTTGACGAAA
>Ga0206883_1022_pt1 | contig 35627 bp, 21 predicted proteins | sample Alteio_BWOrgCont_2_FD_152910 | JGI IMG/M metagenome (GOLD analysis project Ga0206883, IMG submission 152910) | Enriched cells from forest soil in Barre Woods Harvard Forest LTER site, Petersham, Massachusetts, United States -... | ecosystem: Environmental > Terrestrial > Soil > Temperate forest > O... | reverse complement strand
AGAAAACGACCGAAAGAACGGCAAACCGGATCGAGGTGGGGCGACCCGCCCCCGGGGCGCCTTCGCCGCCGTCCGAGTTACGGACCGAAGGCGTCGCGGGGGCGCGCCGCCCCACCTCCGAGCGTTCGACGCTCCGGATGAAGCAGTACAGCGTCAGGAGATAAAACAGGCCCATCAGCGACTCGGCCCGCTGAATGATGTAGGTGACTGCCTCAGTCGTGAGCGGGTGGACCGTCCAGATCAGGGCCACGGCGAAGGCAGGAATGAGGTGGAGCGAGTTGTCCCCAATCCGCTGGTTTGACGGCGGCGATGAGCGGGTTGGGGACAACTCGCTCCACCTTTCGAGGGTCCGGCGCATGATGCCAAACAAGGTCAGCCCCGCGAGAATATGGATGACCAGGTTGGTTGCGTGGTACCCCCAGACGTTCTGGCCGCCGAGCGCGTAGTTGACCGCCACGGAGAGATTGAGCACCGGCCGGCCGCTGACCGTAAAGCCCCCCGGGGGGGGGGAGAGCACCGACCTCAGGTCCCAGAGATGGCGGATCGTGGGATTTTCCTTGATCGTGGGCACATCATCGAAGGCGAACTGGCCGGAAAGGCTGTTGTGATACGCCGCCACCGCCGCCGCGGCGATGGCCGCACCCGCCAGGAAGATTTGGGCCCGCGAGCCACGAAAATTTCGAAATATGGAATTGGACGGGGCCAAGGCAGTAAATCCATTTAGCCACAAAGAGGCGCAAAATGCACAAAAAAAGCATCGGAATAATGGACCGACACCCCTACCGCGGCCGTTTGGCGCCGTCGCCGACCGGCTATCTGCATCTCGGCCATGCGCGGACTTTCTGGATCGCCGCCCAACACGCCCGCAGCGCCGGAGGCAAACTGGTGCTGCGCAACGACGACCTCGATGCCGCGCGGTTTCACCTGGATTTCGCGGACGCCATTCTGGAGGACCTGCGGTGGCTGGGCCTCGGATGGGACGAAGGCCCAGACATCGGCGGACCGCATGCTCCCTACAATCAGAGCCAGCGGCGTCCGCTCTACCGGGCCGCGCTGGAAAAGCTGCATGCCGCCCGCCTGATTTTCCCCTGCGCCCGGTCCCGGCGCGACGTGCTCGACGCCGCGGCCGCGCCCCACGAAGGCAACGGCGACGACGAGCCGATTTATCCCAGGAAATTCCGTCCGGATCCGGACGCCCCGCTTCCGCCGCTCGGGGAAAAGGTCTCGGTCAACTGGCGCCTGCGCGTCCCCGACGGCGACGCATTGGATTTTGACGACGGCAACTTCGGACGCCAGAGCGCGGTGGCCGGCCGCGACTTCGGCGATTTTCCCGTGTGGCGGAAGGACGACTGCCCGAGTTATCAGCTCGCGTGCGCCGTCGATGACGCCGCCATGGGCATCACCGAAGTCGTGCGCGGCGCCGACCTGATCCGCTCGACCTTTCGCCAGCTCCTGATCTACCGCGGGCTGGGGGCCGCGGCGCCGCGATTTTTCCATTGCCCGCTGATGACCGACACCCAGGGCGAGCGCCTCGCCAAGCGCAACGACGCGCTCAGCCTGAGAACCCTTCGCGCCCAAGGGCGCCGTCCTGAAGACGTGATTGCGATGTTTTCGTAACTCCCACACTAATCGTGATCCCAAAAATCGGCATCTTGAATATTTCCGACCGCGCCAGCGCCGGGATTTACGAAGATACGCCCGGCAAGGCCTGCCTGGCGCTCCTGCGGGAATGGCTGACGACCCCCTTCGAGGCCGATTACCGGATCGTCCCGGATGAGCGCGCGGTGATCGAGGGCGAATTGCGCCGCATGGCCGATGAGTCCGGCTGCTGCCTGGTTGTGACCACCGGAGGGACGGGGCCCGCCCCGCGCGATGTGACGCCGGAAGCCACCGCCGCGGTATGCTCGAAGCTCCTCCCCGGTTTCGGCGAACTGATGCGGTCGGCGTCGCTCAAGGTGGTTCCGACGGCCATCCTTTCACGGCAAACCGCCGGAATCCGCGGCCAGACCCTCATCGTGAATCTGCCCGGGCGCCCCAAGGCCATCCGGGAGAATCTCGAAGCGGTATTCCCCGCCATCCCCTACTGCATCGACCTCATCGGCGGCCCGCGCCTGGAGACCAACGAGCCGGCCATGAAGGCATTCCGGCCCAGGTAAATCACAGGTCGGTATATTTTTCCGCCCGCCCGCGCGATTTCTCGACGGGGTATTTTTTCGCGTTGGCCACCATCTTCGCCTCAATCGCGGCGGAAATGTCGATGCCGGTCGCGTTGGCGAACTCCAAGGCGTAAATCACCACATCGGCGAGTTCCTCGGCGATCTTGAGGCGTTTGGCGCCATCCTGCGCGATCTCACGGGATTTTTCCGGCGTGGCCCAGAGAAAATGCTCCATCAGCTCCCCCACCTCCGCCGCCAGGGCCATGCTGAGGTTCTTGGGCGCGTGAAACTGCTCCCAGTCGCGGTCGCGCGCGAAGGAGAGCACCCGGGATTTGAGTTCGGCAACGGAGGTGGCGGAGTCGGTAAGCATCACCCGAGCATGGCAGGAATTGCGGGGAATCCAAAATAATTCTTGGCACGCCACCTGCTCTGTGCATGGTCATTACTGTTCCAATGAACCGGACCCAGCAGCAACATCAGCGCAGCAGCGCCGGCACTTCGTTTACGAAGGCCTGTGGCCGCCTTGGCTGCGCGATGCGTCCGGTTGTCATTTCCCATTGGAATAAAACCGGCGCGGGCTCCCCAGCCTGAACCTCTACTCCTAACGGAATAAAGTTCAGTCCCCTGGAAGCCCCGCGGTCCCAAGACCCGAGGAAGCTTCCGCTTTCCCAACATGCACACCATCATCCACACCTCCCGTCCCGCCGCTCGCAGTCGCGAAGCCAAGCCGGCGTCCGCCACCGGCTTTCGCAAACCGCACTACGACTGCCGCGGGGAGACCGACGCCTTGCAGCTCGTCGTCTACGTACCCGGCGTGGATGCCACGGGCGTAAGCATCGAGGCGCGAGCCCCCGACCTCATCGTCACGGCGCGCAAAACCCGTTTCGTCCGCGTCAACTGGCAGGCTCTGCACCTTGAGGGATCACAGCGCGACTATCGCTTGCGGCTGCGGCTCGGCTCGGGCTACGCCTACCCGTCGATGCAGGCCGAAATCCACAACGGCGTGCTTACGGTCACGCTGCCCAAAAGCCAGGGGAACCAGGCGGGCACTCCGTCCCGCCTGCGACGCGTGGCCTGATTCGGACACCCTTCGCCTGCGGGCACCACTCCAGCGAGAAATCGGGCGAATTTCGCGCCGATCTTCTGGAGTCCGTGACCCGCAGGCGCCAGGGCGCCGGAAAAATAAAAATTAATGGCACTCTCAACATGACCACTTGTCTATCCAGACACCATGACACCGACTCCTTCCTACACTTCCACCCCTACACCGCGCCCGGCGGAACCACCGCGCATCTCCGGCTGGCCGGACGCGCAATGGACCCGCCCCGTTTTTCGGGCTCCTCCGCTGTGCGTCGAGACACCCGTTCCCGACATCCGGGATTTTGCCGAGCTTCAGGACCGGACGCTTTGCCGGTAGGAAGATGACCAGGTAGACGCGGCCGGATGGCGCGTTTACTTTATTCCGGCACCAGCCAGCGCAAGCTTGAGCTTGAGCCGGGCGCTTGTGCCAGAAGGTCAGCGAGATAGCTCATCATCGGAGCCACCTCGCGGTCGAATTGCCACGGCGGGTTCACGATAAGAAGGCCGCAGCCTCTCATCTTGGGCGAGTCCGGATTGACCACCGTTTCGACCACCAGCGTCGGCGGCAGCGGGAGCGCGGCGAGGCTTTCAAAAAACGCATCGACCCGAGCGCGCTCCGTCAGCGGATACCAGACCGCATAGGTGGCGCCGGGAGACCGCCGCAACCCGCTGCGCAAGGCCTCGACGATTCGCGCGCCTTCTTCGGCGTCCTCAAACGGCGGATCGACCAATACCAGCGCGCGTTTCTCAGGCGGCGGCAGCATCGCGGCGAGCGCCTGGTAGCCGTCCATCGCATGCACCGAAACGCGCTTTTCCCGCCCGATACTGATGCGCAGCGCCTCGCATTCGTCCGGATGCTTTTCACACAGCGCCAGCCGGTCCTGGTGTCGGGCAAGAAGGCGCAGGATCCAGGGAGAGCCGGGGTAATATCTGAGGGTGGAGCGGGTTGCCCCCAACACGCTTGTTTCGACTGAGTCCAACAGCGCGTTAGGGGCAACGCGCTCCACCCTCAGATCAAAAGCCTTCACCAATTCGACATAATCGGCCAATGGCGGGGGCAAATCGGTCTTCGTCCACAGCCGACCTATCCCGTCGGGATGCTCGGGCTGGCGCGCGAGCGTGTCTCCCGTTTCAGCGCGGCTCAGGTCGTACTCGCCGCTGCCAGCGTGGGTATCGAGCAAAAGACAGCCCTTGGGCTTGCGCTGCAAGCCGCGCACCAGAGCCACCATCAGGGCGTGCTTCATCACGTCGGCGAAATTGCCCGCGTGAAAATGGTGGCGGTAATTCATTCACTTTGATTACCTGACAACTTTCCCGTGCCTGGCGAACTCATCCGCATCCTATCCGACGTTCACTACGGCGAACGGTCAAGCCGCGTCCGTTCGCTCGATCAATTGCGGCCCCTTTTCGACGGCGCCACGAGCCTGCTTTTCAACGGCGACACGTTCGATACCCGGCCCGGCCCCAACCCGGAGGTGACTGCCCGGATCCGCGGCGAAGTGCGGGATTTTTTTCCCACCCTGGGACTGCCCGTGACGTTTCTGACCGGAAATCACGATCCCGATCTTTCCCCCCGCCATCTGGCCGATCTGGCGGGCGGAAAGGTGTTCGTGACGCACGGAGATATTCTCTTCGACACCATCGTGCCGTGGGGCCAGGATGTGGCCCTGATCTGTGAACGCATGAACACCGCGACGGCCGCCCTGCCCGGCTGGGAGGAACGCCCGCTGGAGGAACGACTGCGGGTCATCCGGCAGATAGCGGCGTCCATTCCCCAGCGGCATCAGTCCGAGCAGCACCCCTTGAAATACGCGCTGCGGTTCGCCATGGATACGGTGTGGCCGCCGACGCGCATCGTCAAAGTCCTGCGCGCCTGGCGCGAGGTTCCCCGGCGCGCCGCCTCCCTCCTGCGGAAGGACCGGCCCCTGGCGCGCTTTGCCCTCTTCGGGCACACCCACCATCCGGGTATCTGGCGCATCCCTTCCGGGGCCACGGTCATCAACACCGGCGCGTTTTGCCGGCCATTCAGCTCGTTCGTCGCCGACCTTTCACCCGGCCGCCTGCTCGTCCGGCGCGTCACCGCCCGGCGCGGCGAGTATCGCCTGGGCGGAAAAGTGGCGGATTTTTCGCTCGGCCCATGAGCATGGAATTCGGCTGGTGGGTCAAGGATCCCGCCCAGGGGAAATTCCAGGTGCACGCCGTCGTTCACGGCGGAAATCTCTCCTGGGTGCGCAAACAGGGGCATTTCTCGTCTTGGGGACCCCACGTCCCCACCGAAGAGGACTGGGATCATCTCATGGAAGAAGCGTCGAAACGGGTGGTCCGGCGCCTCCTTTCTCCAAAGCAGTTCGAGGCGATCAAACGGTTCCGCGCCTAGCACGAAGTTGCGGGTTGTGATTGTCTGCGCTATCCTGTTGGATAGCACCTTCCCTTTTTCATGAAACTCATCGACCTGAACCGCGACGGCGGCATCGGAGCCAACTCGCTGTTCCTCGAGCTCGGCGGCCTAAACCTGCTGATCGACAGCGGTCTGCATCCTAAAAAAGCGGGCCGCCGCGCAACCCCCGACTTCACGCCCCTGCGCGGCAAGAAGCTCGACCTGATCATCATCACGCATTGCCATCTCGACCACATCGGCAGCCTGCCGGTCGTGATGCGGGAGCACCCGGAGGCGGCCGTCCTCATGACGACCTCGAGCCGCATGCTGATCGAGCGCATGCTGCACAACTCCGCCAACGTGATGCTGCGCCAGAAAGAGGAGGAAAATATCGCCGACTACCCCCTCTTCACCCACGAGGAGATTGAGCGCTGCGGCAAGCGCCTCATCGGGCTGAACTTTGGGCAGGCCAAGCATTTTCGGAGCAATAAGAACGAGATCGAGATCATCTTTCACCCCGCGGGGCACGTGGCGGGCGCCGCCGCGGTGGAGCTCCGGCACGGGCAGCGCGGGGTCTTCATCACCGGCGACGTGATGTTCGAAAACCAGCGCACGCTCAATGGCGCGAAGTTTCCCACCGGCCATTTCGACACCCTGATCACCGAGACCACCCGCGGCAACACCGAGCGCGCGGCCGAAAAAAGCCGCGGCGCCGAACTGGCCCGGCTCATGACCAGCATCAACAACACGATCCAGCGCGGCGGCTCGTTCCTCCTCCCGGTTTTCGCGCTCGGGCGCATGCAGGAGATCCTCGCCGTCATCCACGACGCGCGGCATTTCCGCCGGCTCGCCGACTGCCCCATCTACGCGTCCGGACTCGGGCTGGACCTGGTCGACTACTTCGACGATATCAGCCGCAAGACGAAGCACCTGCAGTTCAATCGCGCCATCGTCAAGGACCTGAAAATCCATCCTCTCCCCCGCAAGCTCATTCCGGGCAAGGACCTCGAGCAAAATGCGCTTTATGTGGTCAGCTCGGGCATGATGGTCGAGAAGACGCCGAGCTACACCCTCGCCTCGGGGCTCCTCGGCAACGCAAAGAATACCATCGGATTTGTCGGTTATTGCGATCCGGATACACCCGGGGGCCAGTTGCTGGTCGCCAACCGTGGAGAGCCCTTCGTGTTCGAGGCGGCACACGTGAAAACCAAGGTCATGGCGACCGTCGAGCGCTTTGAGCTGAGCGGGCATGCCGACCGCCACGAATTGCTGCAATTTGCGGTCCAAACCGGCGCGCGCACCATCGTTTTGACCCACGGCGATCCGCCCGCCCGCGCCTGGTTCGCCGAACAGCTCGCGGCCGCGATCCCGGGGACCAAGGTTTTGGATCCGGTCCCGCTCAAGACCTACCAAGTCTAACCCAAAATGAAGGCGGGGCGAGTTGTCCCCATCGCGCCTTTCCGGCCACCGAGCCGAGCGGGCGTCGCGGGGGCGCGCCGCCCCACCTCAGGGATCAGAGGCGGGTCAGCTCCTTCAGCCGGGCGCACATGGCGGGACTGCCCGCGACGTAGATGATCCGCTTCATCTTCAGGTCAAACGTGCGCATCGGGAACTGTTCGCCGTTCAAAAACTCCACCACTCCGCCCCCCGCCCGGCACAGGGGAATCGCCGCGGCCAGGTCCCAGATTTTCACGTTATAGTCCACGCAGCCGTCGAGCAATCCGGCTGCCACATAGGCCAGATGCAGCGTCGCGCTGCCGAGCCCGCGGATTTTGAAATTTGCCAGCACGCTGTTGGCCAGCGGCAGGAGCGACTTGTCGGAGGGGCTGTGCAGGCCGACCAGGCTCTCGCGGTGGGGAATCGCCGTCGTCACCTGCGCGCGGCGATCGCCGTCGTGCATCCCGAAGCCAGGGCCGCCATGCATCAGCGTGCGGCGGCTGAAATCGTAAACCACGCCATAGACCGGCTCGCCCTCCTGGATCAGCCCCAGAGAAATCGCGCAATGGGGAATGCCGAGCGCAAAGTTGTTCGTGCCATCGATCGGATCGAGCACCCACGAATAACGGGACGTCACGGCAATCGGCCCGTCGGTGTCGGCCAGTTCCTCGCTGAAGTATTGGTCGATGGGAAATTGCCGGCGCAATTCGCGGAAAATATTTTCCGAGATCGCGATGTCCACCGCCGTCACGCGCGTGCCGTCGCTCTTCCAACGGCTCTCCGCCCGGCCGAACTCGCGATGCAGCAGCTCGGTCTGGGCGGTCACGGCGCGCTTGGCCGCCTCGACGCGCAACTGGAGATCGGAAGAAGACATAGGCCGCTTTTCTAAACATATAAGCTGCAAAGCGCAAGGGAACGATGCAACCTGGAATGCCCTTAGGGGTGACTCAAATCAGCTGCAGCAGGCGTATTAAGTAGAACGGAATGAAACTCACCGCGGCATTCATGATGGCAATCTGCGTGTTGCCGGCAGAGGCGCAATACGAGACCTCCACCGTCGCCGCTGGATATTATCTGACCGGCATCGCGGTGAATCCGGTAACCAACAAAATCTACGTCGCCAACCTGCTGGCCAGCAATGTCACGGTGATCGACGGCGCCACCAACACGACCTCCACCATCGCCACGGGGCCTTATCCTGCGGCCATCGCCGTTAATCCTGTAACCAATAGGATCTACGTCGGCGGTTTCCAGAGTCCCAACGTGACGGTGATCGACGGTGCCACCGCCGCGACCTCCACCGTCGCCGCCGGATCCAATCCCGCCGCCATCGCGGTCAATCCGGTGACCAACAAAATCTACGTCGCCAATTCCGGGAGTTCCAGCGTGACGGTGATTGACGGCGTCACCAACACAACCTCCACCGTTGCCGTTGAGCCCGACCCCACCGGCTTCGCGGTTAATCCGGCAACCAACAAGATCTACGTCGCCAACGAAAATGATGCTCCCTCCTTGACCCCGGACGACGGCGCAACCAGCGGCAATTCAACCAACGGCAGCGTGACGGTGATCGACGGCGCCACCAACACGACCTCCACCATCGCCGTGGGAGATGGCGCCCAATTGATCGCGTTGAACCCCGTGACCAACAAAATCTACGTTGCCACCAATGTGGACTCCCATGTGACGATCATCGACGGCGCGACCGGCACGACCTCGACCATTGCCGTGGGGAACGTCTTCGGAGGCGTGGTGGTGAATCCGGTGACCAACAAAATCTACATCGCGGGCGGAGGCAGTGAGGACGTGACGGTAATCGACGGCCTCACCACCGCGACGTCCATCGTCGCTGAATCGCCCGGTGAATCCGCCAGCGCCATCGCGGTGAATCCGGCGACCAACAAAATTTACGCCGTCAACTCTCTCAATGTGCTCGTGATCGACGGCGCGACCGGCGCCACCAGCACGATAGCCACTGCTACCGGTCTTGGCTTCGTCGCGGTGAATCAGGTGACCAACAAAATCTACGTCGGCGGCTCCCAGAGTTCCAACATCACGGTGATCGCGGAGCCTTTGGCTTTCACGCTCCCTGCCAGTCCGTCGGCGGCCCTGGTCGCCACCGGCCGCACGGCGGTCTTCAACGCCATGGCCAGTGGCAGCCCCGTTCCAACCTACCAGTGGACGCTCAACGGGAGCACGGCCATTCCCGGTGCGGCGACGACGACCGATCCCATCCTGGTGATCACCGGCGCGACACCGGCCGACATGGGCACGGTCACCTGCACCGCCACTAATTCCGCGGGCGCAGTCTCTACCTCGGCCACACTTGCCGTCACCATGACTTCAAGCCCCGGATACCTGTCCAATCTTTCCGGGCGGGGCGTGGTGGGCAGCGGGGCGGCGAACGCCTTGTTCGGTGGTTTTGGGATTTCCGGCGCCGGCACGAAGCAACTGTTGATTCGCGGCATGGGCCCCAGTTTAACCCTGGTCGGGGTGCCGAGCGGCGAACTGACCGATACGCAACTCGCGCTCTTCGATGCAACGTCGACCGAGATCGCCCAAAACAGCCACTGGGGCGGAACAACCGCGCTGGCGGCCGCCCAAGGCCTGGTGGGCGCGTACACCGTGCCGGCCAACTCCCTGGACTCCATGCTGTACCTGCCACTCACGGTGGCAAACTACAGCACCGAGTTGAGCGGCGTCGGCGCCGCCACCGGCATTGCCGTGATCGAACTTTACGACACGGATACACCCCCGCCCGCCGCACGGCTGACCAACGTCTCGCTGCGCGCTCCGGTGGGAGCGGGAGGCGATATTCTCATCGGGGGCTTCACCATCGGCGGGAGCACGGCTGAGACGGTCCTGATCCGCGCCATCGGACCCAGCCTGGCCTTTCCGCCCTCCGTTCTCACCGGTGTTCTAGCCCAGCCGATCCTGACGCTCTTTGCCGGCAGCGATCCGACTCCCCTTTACTCCAATGCGGTCTGGGGCGGCGACCCCGCCCTGGTAAGTGCTGAGGCCATCGTCGGCGCCTACACCCTTTCGACGTCATCCCAGGACTCGCTCCTGCTGGTCACGCTTCCGCCTGGCGGCTATTCCGCGGAAATTACCGGCGCCTATAATACCACGGGAATCGCGGCGGTTGAGATTTACGAAGTGCCGTAGCTCGCGAGGATTTCTTGATCGGATTCGGGAACAGCGGGGAGTATGTTACATGCACCCCCATGGTCGATGACTCCGAGTTGCTCCTCCGGTATTGTCGGGACCGCTCCGAAGCGGCGTTCACCGAACTGGTGGGTCGCTACGTCAATTTGGTCTACTTCGCCGCCCTGCGGCAGGTCGGCGGCGATGCCCACCGGGCCGAGGATGTCTCCCAGGCTGTCTTCACCCAACTCGCCCGCAAAGCCACGGCGCTCGCCTCGCGGGCCTCGATCGCCGGCTGGCTCTATAACTGCACCCGATTCATCGCCGCGCGCACGATGCGCGCGGAACAGCGCCGGTTGAACCGGGAGCGAATCGCGCACACGATGCTGGAAATTGACGCAGATCCCACACCCCCGCTTGATTGGACCCGGCTGGGGCCGGTGGTCGACGAGGTATTGCACGCGCTCAACGAGCGGGATCGAGAGGTGGTGCTGCTGCGTTATTTCCAGGACAATTCCTTTGTTGAGATCAGCTCAAGACTGGGCCTTTCCGCGGACGCGGCACGTTTTCGCCTGGTGCGGGCCCTGGAGAAGATACGCGCCGGACTTGCCCGGCGCGGGATCAGCTCCACGGCGGCAGCTCTCGCCCTGGCTCTGGCCCAACAGGCAGGGGCGGCCACGCCGCCGGGCCTCGCCGTCAGCGTATCCGGCGCAGCGCTGGCTTCGGCAGCCGGCGGAAGTGCGCTGTTGTCGAGCACTCTCGGGGGCCTCGCCGGAAGTTTCGGGATCGCGGCGATCCTGGCCATTACAACCCTTGGCACGGCCATTTATGAATTCAGCGCGAGTCAGCGTGCCCAATCAGAACTGTCCGCAGCCAACCATGAGGTTCGAGCTGAGTCGGCACAGTTGCAGGCTTTGGAGCTAAAAGCCCAGGCCGCGAAACAAACCCGGTCAAAACGCACTACCAAAGCCCAAGCTTCGAAGCCGACTTCTTCTCATGCATGGGATCCGCGGGCCGAGGGGCAGAAATTCCTGGCCACCTATCCCAATGCGCGCGCCATGATGATGCAAGCGAGCGTGCCCGGCATTCTTGCCGTCTATGCGCCGTTTATGCGCAGCGCCAACCTCACGCCCGGGCAAATCGAGCAGTTTGAAAACCTGATCGCATCGACTTGGGTGGACAACACGGGGCTGAGGTCGACCCCGCCACAGGGGCCTCTCGTGGTGAAGCCGAACTTCGATCAATTGAGCCAAATACTGGGCGCCCAAGTCGCGCAAAAGTACGAGACTTACGAACAGTCGATGCGGTACCCGTATCAGTTTATGGAATCTGCCGCAGCGGCGGCCGCCATGGAGGGCCCCCCTTTATCTGATGAGCAAATTGATAAGATCGCCCGGATCATCTCGGATGACACCGGCCCCTACCAAAGGGTGTGGGCATCCGATATTTCCCCTCCGGTAAATGGCAACGGCGCCGCCGGCGCAGTCGATTGGGACGCGGTCATCGCCAAGGTCAGAAGCGTGTTGCCCACCAGCCAGTTCAGCATCATCCAAAACGAACTGGAGCGCATGCCCTATGTTGGGGGACACGGCAGGGAAGAGCAAAGTCAGGCTCAAAGCGGCCCTTAACAATGTCCATGACAGCAAAGATCCCTGCCATCGTTTTGCTCGGCGCCTCTTCGGCGATCTGTTTCGGCATTACCTGTTTTTATTACCATCGAACGCAAGAAACGAAAGTCGCCCTGGACAGCCTTGCGACCGAACGCTCGTCATTGGATTCGGACATCCTCCGGGCGAAGGCGAGGATAGAGGCCGCGAACCATGATGACGGGGAACTCCAATCCGCGCCGCCTGCGGATCCGCAACACCCGGTTTCAATCGCCGCCGCCCATGTCTTATCGCTTATCGAATTGAAGGGCTTTCAAGCCATGATGGAACCGGACCCGAAGCTATACGGCTTGGCGTTGAAGTATCATCGGGCGCTGGTCGCGAGGACTTACGGACGATTGTTCCGCGCGTTGAACCTGACTCCCGAGACGATCGGTCAATTCGAGACGCTGGCTGAAAAGCATGCGGAGGCGCAGTTGGATATCGTATATTCGGCAAACCGGCAGGGAACGCCATTAAACGATCCGGCCGTCTCAAGTTCGTTAAGTCAAGAGGACGACCGGTTCATGAGCGCGGAGGGGGCTCTACTGGGCGATGCGGAGAAGCAGCAATGGTCGCAATATTGCCGTTCGCTCCCCGTCAGGTCATATGTGTTTAAATTGGCAACCGCAGTCGCACTGACTTCGACGCCCATAACCGGCGCTCAGGCCGATCAGCTGACGCAGATTCTCGCCAATGCCAGCAGCAATTATCAAAGCGGCGGCACGGCCAGCCCTGCAACCGTCAATTGGGCCACCGTATTGGAACAAGCTCAGGGATTTCTTGCTCCGACCCAATTTGAAGTCTTGCAGGACCAGCTCGTCCAAACGCAGCTCAGCCAGCTCGAAACGGAGTTCATTGGTCAGGAAATGGGGACAAAATAAGACATGAGCCCACTGTTTTCTTTACGGTTCGGCTTCTTGGCTGCCGTCGCGGTTGTTGCCGCGATCTGCGGATTGCCGGCAAAAGCGCAGTATGTGGCCGCCACCATCACCGCCGGAACCCTCCCTCACGCCGTCGCGGTTAATCCGGTGACCAATAATATCTACGTCGCCAACAGTGGTAGTTCCAGCGTGACGGTCATCAATGGCGCCACAAATGCGACCAGCACCGTTCCGGCCGGAACCACGCCCGACGACATCGCGATAAATCCGGTTACCAACATGATTTACGTCGTCAATCGAGACGGCGGCAACCTGACGGTCATCAATGGCACCACTAATGCGACATCCACCGTCGGGACTGGAACCACCCCAATTGCTGTCGCGGTAAATCCGGTGACCGACAAAATCTACGTCGCCAATAGCGGCAGCTCCAGTGTGACCGTCATCGACGGCGCCACCAATGCGACGTCCACCATCACAGCTGGAACCAGCCCCGGGGCCATCGCGGTTAACCCGGTGACCAACAAAATTTACGTCGCCAACAGCGGCAGCGCCAGCGTGACGGTAATCGACGGTGCCACCAATACGGCTGTCACGGTGGCCACCGGAGGGTTGCCCATTTCCATCGCCGTTGATCCGGTGACCGACAAAATCTATGTCGCCAACAACAGTGCTTCCAGCGTGACGGTGATCGACGGCGCCACCAATTCAACCTCCACTATCGCCACTGGAACCTTGCCTAGTTCCGTCGCGGTTGATCCGGTGACCGACAAAATCTACGTCGCTGACAACGGTAGCTCCAGTGTGACGATCATAGACGGCGCTACTAATACGACCTCGACCGTCGCTGTTGGAGGCAGCACTAAAAATGTTGCGGTTGATTCCGTGACGGATGAAATCTATGTCGCCACCGGAGCCGGAGCCTTCCCGGGCAGCGTGGTGGTCATTGACGGCGCCACCCAAGCAACCACCACCGTTAACGCAGGAGCTGGCACCTATGCCATCGCGGTTAATCCGGTGACCGACAAAGTGTACGCCACCAACTACAACGCCGGCACCGTGACGGTGGTCGACGGGCCTACGAATGTGATCGCCACCGTTGCGGTTGGAACCAGCCCCGACGCCGTCGTGGTCAATCCGGTGACCAATAAAATCTACGTCGCCAACAATGGCAGCTCCAGTGTGACGGTCATCGATGGAGCAACCAATTCAACCACGACCGTCACGGTTGGAACCAGCCCCATGGCCATCGCGGTGAATCCGATGACCAGCAAAATTTACGTTGCCAACAGCGGCAGCGCCAACGTGACAGTGATCGATGGCGCCACCAATACGACCGCCACTGTCGCCGCCGGGGCCAACCCCACAGCCGTCGCGATCAACCCCGCGACCAATAAAATTTACGTCGTGAGCCGTGCCGACTCCAACGTCACCGTGATCGACGGCGCTACCGATGCGACTTCCACCATCGCCGTTGGCGAGGAACCCACCGACATTGCGATCGATTCGGCGACCAACAAGATCTACGTTGCGTGCTTTGAGGGAGGCAGTCTCGGCCTGGGCGGTGTGACGGTGATCGACGGCGCCACTAATGTGGCAACTGAGGTCACGGCGGGAACTGAACCGATCCAGATTTTTGAACCGGGCCACATTGCGGTCAATCCGGTAACCAACACGATCTACACTACCTTTGCGTCCGGTGGAAGTGGTCCCGGCGGTATGACCGTAATAAATGGCGCCACTAACACGATTACTGCGGGCATCGGAGGTCCTGGTCCCGGCCCTATCGCGGTCGATACCTTAACCAATAAAATTTACGTCTCTGCCGCATTCAACCTGTGTATGGTGGACGGTGTGACAAACTCAGTCACGACGTTCCCCCTCATAGGGAACGGCGAGGTTTCTGCGGCGGTCAATCCAGCGACCGGCAAAATCTACATGGCCGGTGGCTCGGGTGTTGGCGTGATCGACGCCAGCAGCAGCGTGTTAGGTAGTGTAGCCACTGGGACTAATGCCATTGCTGTTGCGGTCAATCCGGTGACCAATAAAATCTACGTCGCCAACAACGGCAGCTCCAATGTGGCGGTGCTCGCAGACCAGCAAGGGCTGACTGTTCCGCTGACTGCGAGCATTACTCCTCTGCAAGGAAATCAAACCACCAGCCTGACGCCCGCCTTCACCTTCAACACCCAGAGTTTGTTCAGTCCGATCGCACCCGCGCCTCAAAACGTCTTTTTTCAGATGGACACGTGGCGGGGCCCCTGGACTCAGGCGACAAATAACGGGCCATCGTTCGGCGGCGCGGTGACATCATTACCGGTGGGTTTTCACATCCTGTATGCGTACACCGATGACGGGCAGGACGCCACGTCCGTCCAGGCTGATTCGCCGCTCGTTGGCGCTATTGCGGCATATGGGTTTGTCGTGGCGGCGCTGATCACCCCTCCGTCCTTCACGCTCGCCGCCAGCCCATCGACAGCCACGGTCGCCACCGGACGCTCGGTCGTCTTCAATGCCATTGCGACCGGCTATCCCGCTCCAACCTACCAGTGGACCCTCAATGGCAGCACGACCATCCCCGGTGCCAGTGTGACCAACGACCCCATCCTGGTGATCACCGGTGCAACGTCGGCTGACGTGGGCGCGATCACCTGCACGGCAACCAACTCCGACGGCACTGCCACCAGCTCAGCCACCCTCGCGGTATCCTCCACGAGCAGCCCCGGGTATCTCACCAACCTCTCGGGCCGGGGTGTGGTCGGCAGCGGCGCGGCCAACGCCTTGTTCGGCGGCTTTGGAACTTCGGGCTCCGGCACAAAAAACCTACTGATCCGCGGCATGGGCCCCAGCCTGACCCTGGTGAACATCCCGGCGGGGACGGAACTGCTGAGTACGCAGCTCACGCTTTATGATCATTTGTCAGCGGTGATCACCCAAAACACCGATTGGGCTGGCAACGCCACCATCACGGCCGTTGAAAATCAGGTAGGCGCTTACCTCGTGCCGGCCAATTCCCTGGACTCGATGCTGTACGTGCAGGAACCGGTTAATGCCTACAGCGCCTCAGTGGGCGGGGTGGGCGGCGACACCGGGATCGCCGTGGTCGAGCTTTACGATGCGGATACTCCTCCGCTGGCCTCCCGGCTGGTCAACCTCGCGGTGCGCGCCCCGGTGGGCACGGGCAATAACATCCTCTTTGGCGGCTTCTCCATCGGCGGAGCCACCGATGATGCGATTCTCATCCGCGCCATCGGCCCCAGCCTGGCTTTTCCCCCCTCCAGCCTCACCGGTTATCTCGTCCAGCCGGTCCTCACGATTTATCAGGACGGCAATCCAACACCGCTTTATTCCAATACCGTCTGGGGCGGCGACCAGGCCCTGGTGAATGCCGAAGGCGTCGTGGGCGCCTATCCCATTTCGACGTCATCGCAGGACTCGCTCCTGCTGATCTCCCTTCCGACCGGCAACTACACGGCGGAGATCACCGGGGTCAATTACACCACGGGCATTGCGGTGGTCGAGATTTACGAAGTGCCATGATCTCGTCTCAATCCTGCCGAATCTGGATGACCGTGACTCAAATCGATTGCGGAGAGCGTATTAAGATAGAATTCAACCCCAAAGAGTACCCCGAATAAACGCATGCTACCCGTCAGGATCGGCTTTGGCTTGGTTGTTATTGCGCTACTGCCCTTATCCGCGCTGGGCCAGGCGCCATCGATCGTCATGCGGTCGCCCAGCGCGAGCGCCATCGCGGGGCAACCCATCAGCTTCTCGGTGGCAACCAGCGGCAATCCCGCTCCGAGCTACCAATGGCAGGAGTATCCGGCTGGCGGGAACTCCTGGTCGAACCTGAGCGATGGCAACGGCTTGAGTGGGTCCGTCACACCCACGCTGGCGATCAGCGCTGCCACGACGGCCATGTCGGGAGATCAGTTCCGGATGGTCGCCACGAATGGTTCGGGTTCCCTGCCGAGCACCCCCGTGACTCTGACTGTCACACCTTTCCCGACGGGTGACGCGGTGGAATACAGCTTTTCCACCCTGGCGGGCGAGGTGGGAGTACAGGGCTACGTCTATTTGTACACCGGCGAGGACGGGACGGGCAGCGGAGCGCAGTTCGTCTATCCCTCCGGCATGGCGGCGGATATCACGGGCAATGTCTACGTGGCCGACACCGGCAGCTCCAACATCCGCAAGATCACGCCGGCGGGTGTAGTCACGACTCTCGCCGGAACTCCGGGCGTGCCCGGCTCAGGCGATGGCACGGGCGGCAGCGCGAGTTTCAACACTCCTTTCGGTGTGGCAGTCGATCTAACCGGCAACGTCTATGTGGCCGACACCGGCAACTCCACCATCCGCAAGATCACGCCAGCGGGCGTCGTCACCACCCTGGCGGGAACGGCGGGCGAACAAGGCAGCGCGAACGGCACGGGCAGCGCGGCGCAATTCTATTTTCCCCAAGGCGTGGCAGTGGACGCGGCGGGCAATGTTTACGTGGCCGACACCTACAACCAGACCATCCGCAAAATCACACCGGTGGGGGTGGTAACGACCCTGGCGGGCACTGTGAACTATTCGGGCAGCAACGACGGCACGGGTGGCGCCGCCCAGTTCAATTTTCCGATCGACCTGGCCGTGGACCTCGCAGGCAACGTCTACGTGAGCGATAGCGGCAACACGATTCGCAAAGTTACGCCTTTGGGCGCGGTGACGACCCTGGCGGGATCGGCGGGAGTTGCCGGCAGTTCCGACGGCACCGGAAGCGCCGCCCAATTCAATCAACCGGGAGGCCTGGGAGTCGACAATGCCGGGAACGTGTATGTGGCGGACACCGGAAATTCGACGATTCGCAAGGTGACGCCCGCAGGCGTGGTGACGACCCTGGGGGGTACGCCCGGCTTGTGGGGAACCATGGACGGGACCGGCGCCTTGGTTCAGTTCAACTCTCCCTATGGTTTAGCGGTGGACGACACGGGCAAACTCTATGTTTCCGATTCCGGCAATTACACGATACGCGAGGGTATTCCGACGGCCGTGGCTCCGATCACGATCGTTACCAACCCGGCAAGTGCCGTCGTAAATTCAGGCCAGAATGTGATGTTTCAGGCGGCGGCGAGCAGCCTCGCGTCCTTGAACTACCAATGGCAGATGCTCGGTGTGGGAGCGGAAAACTGGACCAACCTGGCGGACGCGGGTGAATTCAGCGGCACGGCGACGACGACCCTCATCATCACTGGCGCCAGTGGTGACTTGAACGGCGCCCAGTTCCGGTGCGTGGCGAGCAATTCCGGAACGTCGGCGGCCAGCAGTCCGGCGCTATTGACCGTCAACTATCTCTCGCAGGTCGCGCCGTCGCCAAGCACCACCGTCATTGTCGGCCAACCGGTCAGCTTCTCAGCCGGCGGAATCGGGTACCCGGCACCCAGCTATCAGTGGCAGGAATCGACGGATGGCGGGAGCACTTGGACAAACCTGAGCGACGGCAACGGCTTCAGCGGCACGGGCTCGTCCAACGTTGTGATCAGCGCGGCGACCACGGCGATGTCTGGAGAGCAATTTCGGGCGGTGGCGACCAATGGCTCCGGTTCGGTCACCAGCTCACCCGTCACGCTGACCGTCGCGACGCTGCCGCCGAATCCTGTCATCGGATACGATTTTATCACGCTGGCGGGCATACCGCCGATCGTCAGCTCCGGGTCCGCCGATGGGACGGGTATTGCAGCGCGATTCTGGAGTCCTGAGGGTGTGGCGGTCGACGGGGCAGGCAACGCATACGTTGCCGACACGAGAAACTCCACCATCCGCAAGATCACCCCGGCAGGGGTCGTCACAACGCTCGCCGGCAACCCGAACATCCAAGGCAACGCGGACGGAACCGGAAGCGGGGCGCAGTTCAGCGAACCCACGGGTGTGGCGGTCGACAGCGCGGGCAACGTTTATGTGGCCGACACCAGAAACTGCACCATCCGCAAGATTACCCCGGCAGGGGTCGTGACGACCCTGGCCGGCAGTTCGCGCGCCAGCGGATTAGCGGGCAACGCTGGCAGCGCAAATGGTATCGGCAGCGCAGCGCTGTTCAATAATCCCAATGGTTTGGCGGTGGACGGCGCTGGCAACGTTTATGTGGCGGATTCCGGCAATAACATGATCCGCAAGATCACCCCGGCAGGGGTGGTCACGACCTTCGCCGGGAAGAGCGACGGAGGCAGCGCCGACGGAACGGGCGTCGGGGCGCAGTTTTCTGGTCCCAAAGGCGTGGCGGTCGATGCCGCAGGCGATGTTTACGTTGCCGATTCGGGCAATGGCACGATCCGCAAAATAACCCCGGCAGGCGCGGTGACGACGCTCGCCGGCAGCCCGCCTCCACCCCCCGAAGTATCCCTCATCGAGCCACCGAATGGGGAGCCCACCTGGGCGGACGGCACGGGTAGCGCGGCCAGGTTCAACGATCCATCCGGCGTCGCGGTGGACAGCGCCGGCAACGTCTATGTGGCGGATACCGGCAACAACATGATCCGCAAGGTTACCCCGGCTGGGGTGGTGACGACGCTCGATGGGAGCGCCGACTCGCTCAACATTGGAAGCGAGGACGGGTCGGGTACGGCCGCGCACTTCAATGAACCCTATGATATTGCGGTGGACAGTTCAGGAAACTTGTATGTGGCCGACGCGCTTAACAATACGATCCGCAAGATCACCCCGGCAGGCGCGGTGGCAACCCTGGCGGGCATTGCCAGCGCCGGGAACCGCGATGGAATTGGAACTGCAGCACAGTTCTATGGACCCAATGGAGTGGCGGTCGACGGCGCCGGCACCGTCTATGTGGCGGACTCCGGCACGGACACCATCCGCAAGATCGATTCTTCCGGCAACGTTGCCACCGTCGCCGGGTCCCCCGGCGTTTATGGCCACGCGGACGGCGTGGGCAGTGCCGCGCAATTTGCCGGCCCGTCGGCTGTGGCAGTCGACGGCGCGGGAAATCTGTATGTGGCCGACGCCGGCAACTCCACCATCCGCAAGATCACCCCGGCAGGGATTGTGACGACGCTTGCCGGCCTTCCCGGGGTCGAAGGCACCTCCGACGGGACGGGCAACGAGGCGCAGTTTTCCGCCCCAGAGGGCGTAGCGGTGGATGGTGTCGGCAACGTATACGTCGCCGACACCGGCAACAACACGATCCGAAAGATCACGCCAGCGGGCGTGGTGACGACGCTTGCCGGAACCCCGGGGGCCAACACCGGTGGCGGTGCTGACGGGACCGGAGGCGCAGCCCAGTTCGAAACTCCCGAAGGTTTGACGGTCGACAGCGCTGGCACCGTGTACGTCACCGACACCGGCAACTGCACGATCCGGAAGGTCACTCCGACGGGAATCGTGACCACTTTCGCAGGCAGCACGAGCACCCGTGGAACCGTGGACGGCACGGGAAGCGCGGCGGGATTTAGTGCTCCAAGTGGCGGAACGGTGGATGGCGCGGGCAACGTGTATGTATCCGACGTCGACGCGATCCGCAAGATCACCCCGGCAGGCGTTGTGACGACGCTCGCCGGCATTTCGCGGATATCCGGCGACGCCGATGGAATCGGGGGAGTGGCACGCTTTTTTGGTCCCGTGGGGACGGCGGTCGACGGCGCGGGCAATGTCTATGTGGCGGACTCCGGCAACAACACGATCCGGAAGGGATTTCCCGTCGTGTCGGCCTGGGTTGACATCACCACCCAGCCGGCATCGCAAACCCTGACAGCGGGAGGGTCGGCAACTTTGGCGGTGGCAGCCACGGGCGGCGCCTCGCCCACCTACCAATGGCAGTTCGACGGAACGTCCATCCCCGGAGCGTCGAGTTCGACGCTTGCACTTCCGAATATCGGGACGACGCAGGCCGGCACCTATTCGGTCGTTGTCACCTCGGCCGGAGACAGCACGGTTTCGACCGCAGCGACCGTAGCGGTCACCTCGGCCGCGTGGCTGACGAACATTTCGGCGCGGGCCTACGTGGCCCCCAGCCTGGGCGGGGACGATGTGCTGATCGTGGGTTTAAACACGGCCGGCCCGGCGTCAAAGTCCGTGCTGGTGCGCGGTGCCGGACCCGCATTGCCGCAGCTCGACGTGCCGGACTTCCTCGTCCACCCGTCGCTTACATTCTACACCGGTTCGAACGCCGATCCCGTCGTGACCGGCTGGCCTCCGGGCCTGGCAAGCCTGTTCACGAGTCTAGGCGCCTTTCCGTTTGCCGTCGGCTCGAACGACACGGCGGTCCTGAAGTCATTGAACCCGGGCGGCTACACGGCGATCGTAAACTCGACCGACGGAGGCGATGGGGTTGCGCTGGCCGAAATCTACGACGCCGACCAAGGGGCGCCGGTCAACCGGCTGGTCAACCTCTCGGCCCGGGCGCTCGTCGGAACCGGCGAGCACGTCCTGATCGGCGGATTCGCGATTTCAGGCAGCTCCTCGGAAACGGTGTTGATCCGGGCGGTCGGCCCGGGGCTCGTTCCCATGAACGTGGCGGGAACGTTGGCCCATCCCTTGCTTCAGCTCTATGACGGCAACCCGGGCAACAGTCCAAACGGACCCCAGGTCATCGCATCGAACTTCTTCTGGGGCGCCCTTCCGACCCCGGGCTCTTCGATCGTCGCCGCCGGGCTCCAGCCGGCAACCGCGACCATTATGACCGCGGCGGGGGCTTTCAGCCTGCCCGAGCCCTACAATGGCGTCTACGATGCCGCGATGGTGGTCACGCTCCCTCCCGGAAATTACACCGCGCTGGTTTCCGGCAACGACGGCGGGTCCGGGATCGCCCTGTTCGAGATCTACGAGCTGCCATGAATCGCGCGAACCACGCGGCGGGTTTTCTGGTTTCGATCGCCTTGGGCTTCGCCCCGGCCCGGCTTCCGGCCGAGCCCGCGGTTTCCATGGCCTTTCCCAACAGCATCAGGGCGGTGGCAACGACCGCTGAAGCGATGGTCAAGGCCCCTCGCCATGCCCGGGTGAGCCGGGCGATTCTGCGCAGCGATGAAAGGGCGGCGTCCATGACGTTCGAAGTCGCCCTTCGCATGCGGAATTTCGACGAGCTACAGGCCCGGATCGCGCGGGGCGAATTCATTTCAAACGCGGAGAAGGAGGCCAGCTACTTCCCCAAGGCCTCCGACCACGATGCGGTCGTGCAGTGGCTGAAGGACGAGGGCCTCACAGTTACCCGAACGGACGACAATCGGCTGGCGGTGTTCGGGCGCGGCACGGTCGCCGCCGTGGCACGGGCGTTCCAGGTCAGCTTCGCGCGGGTCGCCACCGATGACGGAGAATTCACCTCGGCAGTAACACCCCCGTCGCTGCCCGCGGATATCGGCGCCGTCGTCGCCGGCGTGCACGGTCTGCAGCCGCACCTCAAGCCGCACCGGCTCGGATTGCCGAAGATTCTCAGCCCGAAAGACGCCACCTCCAGCTCGCCGCCCTATTTCCCCTCCCAGATTGCGCAGGTCTACAATGCGAACTCCCTGAGCGCCACCGGCGCCGGCCAAACCATCGCCATCTATGCCTTTGCGGTCCCGCAGTCCGCCGATCTGACGGATTTTTGGCGCACAACGGGGATATCCCAGTCCCTTGGCAATATCCAGACCGTGAACGTCGCGGGAGGCCCGGTCACCGGCGGGCCGCCCAGCGTCTCGTACCTCGACTATCAAGAGGAGGTCACGCTCGACGTCGAGTGGTCCAGCTCCATGGCTCCGGGGGCAACGATCAGGATTTATGCCGCCAACGGGAATGATCCGGCGGCCAACGACGAGATTCTGCAGCAAGTCTACGCCGACCTGCCCACCCAGCCCAATCTTCACACGCTCTCCATTTGCATCGGCGGCAACGAACTGGAGGTCGAGCGCGACTATCTCATCATCGAAGCCCAATACATGGCAAACCTGGCCAGCGCCGGCGTGACCGTCCTGTCTGCGTCCGGCGACAGCGGCGCTTACGACGAGAATGGCGTCCTCGAGACCACGTATCCCACGTCCGATCCGGACGTGACCGGCGTCGGGGGAACCACCCTCGCCCTCAATTCCTCCGGAGGCGTGGCAAGCGAAGTGGCATGGTCCAATGGCGGCGGCGGGGTGAGCGCCGTTTTCAGCCGGCCGCGGTGGCAAACGGGCACCGGCGTGCCCGCGGGGACCATGCGGCTCGTCCCCGATGTCGCAGCCACCGCGGACCCCGACTACGGCGCGTTCTTCGTCTTTGCGAACAGCCCAACCTCGATCGGTGGCACGAGTTGGGCCGCTCCCGTCTGGGCGGGTTTTTGCGCGCTCATCGACCAGACGCGCGCCGCGAATGGACTGCCTCCCGTGGGGCTGCTTAATGCCTCGATTTACCCACTTATCGGCACCGCGGCGTTCAGGGACATCACGGCCGGCAACAACGGCTATTACAGCGCGGGGGGGGGTTACGACCTCTGCACGGGCATAGGCGTGCCGGACGTGGCCGTCCTGGCCCAGGCCTCACTCAGCCCGAGCCTGGCGCCGACTGTCACGGGACAGCTCGGAAGCCGCACGACCGTCGCAGGCCAGCCGGCGACATTCTTCATCTCGGCCTTTGGCGCGCCCATCCTGTCCTATCAGTGGCAGCGCCTCGCCGCGGGAGCCTCGGTGTGGACGAACCTGACCGACAACGGAACCTACACCGGATCGGCCACGCCGACCCTGGTGGTCAGCGGGACAACCCTGGCCATGAGCGGAGACGAGTTCCAGTGCAGCGTCAGCAATTCCCTGGGCAGTGCCATCAGCTCTCCGCCGGCCGCGCTCACGGTGAATAATATCGGTGTGACCACCCTGGCCGGATGGCCCGGCGCGGCCGGCGGCGCCGACGGGACCGGTTGGGCGGCCCGCTTCAGTAATCCCGGAGGAGTCAGGACCAATTCATCCGGGACTCTCTTCGTCGCGGATTCCATCAACTACACCGTCCGCCAGATTACGCCGGCGGGAACCGTCACGACCCTGGCCGGTATCGCCGGGACGAGCGGCAGCGCGAACGGGAGCGCCAGCGTCGCGCTCTTCAACGGCATCGGCGGAGTGGCTCCCGACAGCCACGGCAATGTCTACGTGGCCGACACCGGAAATTATGCCATTCGCGTGATCTCCCCGACCGGCACCGTGAGCACGGTGGCCGGGCTCGCCGGCACTTCGGGACATGTGGACGGCACCGGCACCGCCGCGCAATTCTCCGACCCGGAAAACCTCGCCTTCGACAGCACGACGGGAAATATTTACGTCGCCGACGGGAGGGGAAATACGATCCGCCGGGTGACTCCGGCGGGAGTCGTGACGACCCTGGCCGGCTCGGGCGCCGCCGGGTCAATCAACGGCACCGGCACCGCCGCCGAATTCAGCGACCCCTCCGGCATCGCCGTGGACGCCGCCGGCAACGTTTTCGTGGCCGATACCGCCAACGACACCATTCGGAAGATCACGCCCGCGGGGGTTGTCACGCTCCTGGCGGGCTCCGCCGGGCGTTCGGGTGTCACCGACGGCACGAGCGCACGCTTCAACATTCCGGCGGGAGTCGCCGTCGACGCCTTTGAAAATGTGTACGTGGCCGACACCGGCAATGACATGGTTCGAGAGATTTCCCCAACCGGGGCGGTGACAACGCTCGCCGGATCGGCCGGCATCGAGGAAAATATCGATGGGCTGCCCTTAAGCGCCCGATTCTGGACCCCCGGGGACATCGCCGTCGACAGCTCGGGCACCATTTACATCGCCGACACCTACAACATGACCATCCGGCGCCTGATCTCGGGCGCCCCGACTGCGCCCTCGATCACCTCCCAGCCCCAAGCGCAGGCCACCACCGCGGGAGGAACCGTCACTTTTTCCGCCGCGGCCGTGGGCAGCCAGCCATTCACCTACCAGTGGTATGTCAACGGAACCGCCATCGCGGGGGCGAACAACGCCACGCTGACGCTCTCGAACGTCGGCACCAACCAGGCGGCCAACTACACTGTGACCATTTCCAACGGCGCCGGGTCGGTCACCTCCGGCGCCGCCACCCTGGCCGTCAGTTACTCCGCCCGGCTCGTCGATCTTTCCTCCCGGGCGAATGTCGGCACCGGCAACAATCTCCTGATCGCCGGTTTTGGCATCGGCGGCACGGGCTCGAAGAACCTGCTGCTCCGCGGCGTGGGTCCGCAACTGGCCTTCGGGCCCTTTTACATCGCCAATGTCCTCGGCAATCCGCAGCTCACCCTGTTCGACAGCGGCAACCTCTCGGGAGAATCGGCCCCCGAGGCCATCGTCTCCAATGTCGGCTGGGGCAATGCTTCCACCCCGGGCTCTTCCCCGGTCCAAGTCAACCCGCAGGCTGTCACCGCCGCGTTCATGAACAGCGTCGGCGCCTTCCCCTTGAACTCAGGCTCGGCCGACTCCGCCCTGGAGGTCACTCCGCAGGCGGGCAACTACTCGACCGAAGTCACCGGGGTGGGCGGCACCAGCGGGGTCGCCCTCGCCGAAATCTACGACGCCGATGCGCTCACGGCCACGGCGCGCCTGGTCAACATCTCCGCCCGGGCCGACGTGGGCGTCGGGGGCAACATTCTCATCGGCGGATTCATCATTGCGGGGACAACCCCCGAGACCGTCCTGATTCGCGCGGTGGGTCCAGGTCTGTCCACCTCGCTCAGCGGCACCCTGTCCGTGCCGCAGCTCAATTTGTTCGACGGCGGCAATCTCCCGGGAGAATCCGGTCCCGAGATCATCGCCACCAACGTCGGCTGGGCCAACAACCCGACTCTCGGCGTCTCCCCTGTCCAGGCCGGAATCCAGTCCGCCACCGCCACCGAGATGGCCAGCGTGGGCGCCTCCCCCCTGACCGCCGGATCGGCCGACTGCGCAATGATCGCGACGCTTCCCCCGGGCGACTACAGCGCCGAAGTCAGCGGCGGCAACGGCACCAGCGGGATCTCGCTGGTTGAAATCTACGAAGTGCCGTAGCCCGGAGCCGATCCCTCACCGCTCGTTCGAATCCTGCTGAATCGCATCGATCCGGGCCAGGTTGGCGCGGGCTTCCGTATCGTCAGGATTGATACGCAGCGCCGCCTCGAATTGGGCCTTCGCTTCCGACAGCCGGTCGAGCTGGGCCAGGACACAGCCCAGGTTGTTGCGGATCCCGGGATTGCCCGGCTGGAGGCGCAGCGCGGCTTCGTATTGGGCCGCCGCTTCCCGGTTCCGGCCGGAAGCGACGTACGTGCCGGCGAGATTGAGGAGGGACTCGACATAATCGGGCTTAAGCCGCAGCGCTTCCTGATATTCGGCGATCGCCTCAGGCAGATTCCCCATCTCGCGCCGGATATTGCCGAGGTTGTTGCGCGCCTCCGGAAAGTCGGGCTTCAGGCGGAGGGCCCGCTCATAATGGGCGCCCGCTTCCGGAATCTTGCCCAGCCGGTGCAGCGCATTGCCCAGATGATTTTCCGCCTCCGGAAAATCGGGATGGAGCTGAAGGGCGCGCTCATAGTGAGCGACGGCCTCCCGCAGCCGGTCGGCCGCGTCCAAAGCGGCGCCCAGATTGTCCTCGGCGACGAAGTAGTCGGGTTCGAGGCGCAGCGCTTCCTCGTAGCGGGAAATGGCATCGGGCAGCCGGCCGGAGCGGACCAGGGCGGTCCCCTCGTTGTTGAGCACTTCGGGGCGATCGCGCTCGATCTCCAGCGCCGTTTCGTACTGCGCGATCGCCTCGGGCAGGCGTCCGGCGTCCGCCAGCACAATCCCCATGTTGTTGTAGGCCTCGGCGTCGGTCGGCATGATCGCCACGGCCCGGGCGTAGTGCTTCATCGCCTCGGCCGACCGGCCGTGCGCGAAGAGCACCTTGCCGAGATTGTTGTGGGCCATCCAGGAATCGGGATTTTTCTGGAGCGTGGTCTCGTACAGGATCTGCTCCGAGCGATAATTCCGGCATTGGCGCCAGGTGAGGGTGCCGAGGATGCAGAGGATGGCCAAGGCGAAGAAATTTCGAATTTCGAATTTCGAATTTTGAAATGCAGCAGCGGCTAGTCCGATGATCCCAAGGCTCGCGAGGTATTGGAAGTGGTCGGCGACGTAGGAAAATACGAAGGGGTAGACGTTGAAAAAGCCCAGCGCGGGAAACAGTGACCCGACAAAGAACAGCATTCCCGCCAGCGGGCCGCGGGTTCGCCGACGGATCGACCAAAGCGCCGCAAGCAATGCCACCGCCGCCAAGGGAAACAGGTATTGCCACGCGATCCCGGCACTCACCGTCCAGCGCGGGTAGGTGAAAATGAGGTTCGCCGGCCAGAGCAGCTTCGCGAGGTAGAACCAGATTACCCTTCCGGCAAGAAGGCCGCGCTCCAAGAGGCTCAACTCGAACGCCGCGCCATGCGCGCCAATGTACCGGCGCTCCACCCAGGCCGTTAACAGGCCGCTGGCGATTCCGATCGCGAACCACGGAAGCAAGGGCGCGATATCGTGTTTCCAAGAGAGCATGCCGCGCTTCCACCAGAGAATAACCAGAAGCGCGGCCGGCAACGTCGCCGTCACACTCTTGCTTAACAGCGCGAGCGCGAATAATCCCAGCGCCAGAAAATAGACCGGCGCTTTTCGCGTCCGGTCAAAATTCAGGTAAGCCAGGGCCGACAGCAGGTAGAATACGGCCGACAACGTATTTTTCTGCTCTGAAATCCAGGCCACCGATTCCACGCAGACGGGGTGCAGGGCGAAGATGAGGGCGGCGAACAGCGGAAGGGCCCGCCGCCCCGCCAAAAGACGGGACAGCGCCAGCCCAAATAGGCACGCCGCCGTCGCGTGCAGGAAGATGTTGACCAGGTGATACCCCACCGCCGCGTCCCCCCACAGGCGATGCTCCACCCAGAATGCGCTGTGCAGGACCGGATAATACTGCTGCGTCGCGCCGATTTCGAACCAGATCCGCCACAACCCGTGCAGCGTCTGCAACGCCGGTTTTGTCACATGCCCGTCGTCGTCCCAGACAAAGCCCCCGTGAACGGCCGGCCCATACGCCGCAAGAGTGACCAGAAAAATTCCCGCCCACGCCCCCACGAAGCGCCAACGGGAAGAGTGTGTGGTATTATTCGTAGTCGTAGAGCTTGGGGTCGCGAAGCGGGGGACCCCGCCGCGAACGAAAGCGCTGGCGGGGCTCTTTCGGATCGGCGGGCGGCGGCGGACCTCCCCCGTCATCACCATAAGGATCGCCGGCATCGGGCGCATCGCCGCCGCCAAGTTGCTCCTCCAGGGACTCCGGATCGGCCCCTTCCTCCAGCTTGCGCACAACCTCCTCCATCTCGCCGTCAATTTTCTCCCCGGTCAGTTCGGTCATCCGCCGCATCATGCGGCCCATGGCTCGCGGGTCGTTTTCGTCCACGCTCGAAAATTCCTTTTCCATGGCTTCCATCGCGGAATTCATCCGCGGGTCATCCGCGTCGGCTGCACCCGGCGAAGCTTCGGCCGATGGCGCGGCGCCGTCGCCCTTCTTTCCTCCGGATCCCACGGCAAAAGCCGAGAGCATCTTTCTCATGCGATAACCCGGATTGTCAGGGCATTTCGGGACGGTCCGCCCTTGGGCAATGGTCTTCGCGTAAAATTGGTAAATCCGGTGGTTGTCCGGACAGTAGTACTCGTAAATAGGCATGGGGTTTATCTCCCTCGTTTTTTGGCGTCCAGCCAGCTTTGGACTTCCGACAATACCCGGGTATTGAGAACGTTTTCGGACGTCAGCCAGCCCTTGCGCGCGGCGTTGACGCCCGCCCGGACATAATCGAGTCCGGCCGTATCGTGGGCATCGGGATTGATGGAGCAGAGCAATCCCCGCTCGGCGGCTTTCCGCCAATAGCGCCAGTCCATGTCCAGCCGCTGCGGGTTGGCGTTCAATTCGATGACGACCCCGTTCGCAATCGCCGCGTCGATGACCTTCCCGACATTCACCTGGTATCCCTCCCGGCGCAGCAGCAGCCGTCCGGTCAAATGACCGAGCATGGACGTGTGCGGATGTTCGACGGCACGGATGATTCGGGCCGTCATCACCGCCTCACTCTGCGCCATCGCGTTGTGCACCGACACGACCACGTAATCGAGACGGGCAAGCACATCGTCGTCGTAGTCGAGATGTCCGTCGGGAAGGATGTCGCACTCGACGCCGGCGAAGAGATGGGTATGGAACCGCCGCCCGGAATTGAGCGTGCGGATTTCCTTGATCTGTGCGAGCAGGCGCCCCTCGCTCAAGCCGTTGGCCTGCCGGCTCGACTGCGAGTGGTCGGAAATGCCCAGATATTCCCAGCCGAGCTTTTCCGCCGCCGCGGCCATTTCCGCCAGCGTATTGTGGCCGTCGGAAGCCGTGGTATGATTGTGAAAGGCGCCGCGAAGATCGCCCCGTTTGACCAACCGCGGCAATTCGCCTTGCTCCGCCGTCTCGATTTCCCCCAGCCCCTCGCGCAGCTCCGGAGGAATAAAATGCAGGCCGAGCGCCGAAAAGAGCTCTCCTTCAGTCCGCACCGCGACCTTGGCGCCGGCGGCCGGGCGGCCCCCCGCCACTTTTTCCTTCACGCTCTCGTCGCCGCCCGCGGGCGCCAGGCCCCACTCGCTCAGGCTGAGGCCCCGCGCCAGCGCGCGCTGCCGCATCCGCACGTTGTGGTCCTTCGAACCGGTGAAGTGATGCAGGGCAAAAACGAATTGGTCATCCGGCACGATGCGCAGGTCCGCCTGCAATCCCGAGGCAAAGCGCACGCTCGCCTTGGTTTCGCCCTTGGCCGTCACTTCGCTGACCTGCGGCTGGGTCGTGAACCATTCGACCACCGGGGCCACCTCGCGCGCCGCGACGATAAAATCGAGATCGCCCACCGTCTCGAGCCGCCGGCGCAAGCTGCCGGCCGCTTCGGCCCGGGTGACCTGGGACAAGGCCCGCAGCCCGGCCAGAATGGGCTCTGCAACCTCCCAGGCATCCCACCACAGGTGCCGCCGGCCGTAGATTTCTCGATTTTTGATGCCCGCCAGGATTTTCTCCTGCGTTTTTCCGCCAAAACCGTCGAGGTCGGCCACCAGGCCCTCTTGGCAGGCTTTGGCCAATGCAGTCACGTCGTTGATGGCGAGTTTGTCATGGAGGGTCTTTATCTTCTTCGGTCCGAGACCGGGAATCTGAAGCAGATCGACAAGCCCGGGCTCGATTGACGCCTTCAACTCCTCGAAAAACTCCAGCCGCCCGGTGGTTTGCATCTCGGTGATCTTCTTCGCCAGTGCCTCCCCGATACCCTTCACGCTCTCAAGCTGCCCCTCCTTAACCAGCCGGGACAACTCCGGCTCCTCCATCGACTCGACGACGCGCGCGCCCGCCTGGTAGGCGCGCACCTTGAAGGGATTTTCTCCCTTCAGTTCCAATAGCGTGGCAATCTCGTCGAGGACGCCCGCGATTTCCTGCTTCGTCATATTGTAAGCCAGTGGTTCTTCGCCGCTGTTATACTTTGAGGGTCGTCCGGGTCGAGTCGCATCTTGACTGGCAATGGACAGCGAAGAACCGCAAAAGTTCTTCTAACGGAAATAGATGATGAATGCGTCTTCAAGAGTACCATGATTGGCCTGCTTCGCGGCGTCCTCTGTGCCGCCACCCTGTTTCCGGCAAGCTCCCTGCTCGCCGACGACGGGGACGTCCGGGTGGCCGTGGTGGTCGATATGACGCCGGAAGGCAGGAAATTCGCCCATCCCACCCCGGACCATCCGGCCTATTACCTGCCCGTGACCCTTGGCTACCAGGAAGTGGGAGGCCATCTGACGAATTACCAGAGGCCGCCACCTCCGGCCGACAAGGTCCAGAGGCTGCTCGCCAATACGCTCGCCGCGGAGGGTTACCGCGTCGCGACGCAAGAATCGCCTCCGTCGCTCGTCCTGGTTTTCCGGTGGGGTTACATCGCCCCCATGATCGTCATGGGGCAATGGGGAAACCGGAATGAGATGATGACATACATTGCCGGTGACAACTGGCCGGACACGGCATTGTCCAGCTCGACGGAGAGCCAGGAGCTGGTTTCCAGCGTAGACGTCGCCTCTGGCAGTGCCCCCGGCCGCGGACCCTATGGTCATCCCAGCATGGCGCCCTTGTCGACCGTCGCGGGCGTCCCCCCGAATTCCTCTGACACCACGAATTCGAGCGCAGACCTGAAATCGCGCTATTTCCTGCTGGTATCGGCCTTGGATTTCCAGGCCTTCCAGCAGCACAAGTCCGTCCTGCTCTGGCGCGCCCATGTCAGCATAAACACCTGGGGCCACTATCTCGACGAAACGCTGCCGACCCTGATTGCCGCCGGAGCCCCGATGTTCGGACGGGAGACGAACCAGCCCCAAATAGTCACCGCTCCCGTCGTTCCCCTTGGCCACGTCGTCGTAGGCGCACCGATGCTCGCGAAAGAATTTCAAGGCGTGCCGACGGCGCCGATCATCGTGAGTTCAGAGCGGCTTCAGGCCGACACCGACAAGACTCTCACCCAATTCGCCGAGGGCGCGGAAAGCGACATGATGGAACCGGCCGGTCCCGCCACCACCCAAAATGGTCAAACCAGCGCGCCCGAAACCCCGCGGGAAGAATCTTCGGACCGGGTCGTGAGGTTGCCGCCGTATATCGTCACCGATTCTATTTCCCGCATCAGGTGGCAATACGCGGCCATTCGCGGCGTCGAGATCCTTTCCTGCAGCGGCACGGCCGTGACAGAGAATTTTGCCGAGACCCTTTACCGGCAAAAGGCCTGGCTGGACGAGATGGTCCCGCCCAATCTGCAGTGGAGTTCGACGGTGCCAACGACGGTGATCCTGCTCAACGAGCACGTGAAAAGAGAGATGTCAGGGGCCATCGCCTCACTGGCCAGGGCCAACGCCGAACAAATGAGCCGGAAACCGGCGGAAAGAGGCGTGCTGGATCCGGAGTCGCCCAGCTCCGACCTGCTGCCGCAAGTCCAGCTCTCGGACGACGACTCCATCGGCGTGGACATTGTCCTCAATGATCAACCGGGCCATATCGCATTCGATCCCCATTTCGTTTTTTTCCTGCTGACGAATCACGTCCCGGCGTTGCCGCCCTGGTTTGCCGCCGGGATGGCGCGACTTTATCAGGACCGGACAGACGCCGCCCTGGATCATTCAACTTCGCCACGGACCGCCCGCGAAATCCCGGGAGCTCCCCCCGGCGGCAATCCTTTCTCCAACGACCAGGATAAGCTCCTCTATTTTCCTCCCTTCTCCGAAATGAGCGGGGGGGATACCCTGCCGCCGATGCAGGCCATGCTGAACGGGCCGCCCGCGGCGGGACCGGACGGCGGCAATCGCGAGTTGGACGTTTGGGTGGCGCAATCCGTGCTCTTCGTGCGCTGGGCGCTCGATGATGCGACCGGCAAACGCCGGGAGGCCCTATGGGATTTTGTCGGGCGCACCGGCGGCGAACCGCCGACGGAAGCGACATTCAAACGGTGTTTCGGCATGGGCTTTGCGGGAATGCACGCCCAACTGGCCGACTATCTTTGGACGGCCGCGAGTCGACCGTTCGCGCTGGTCCCCAAGGCTCCTCTGGACAGCCCGTGGGTGGAGCCGCGCGATCCAACCGAGGCCGAAGAGGCGCGAATCCTCGGCGATTGGCAGCGCAAGGAAATAGAGTTCGTCAGGCCGACCCATCCGGAGTACGCCGGGAAATACACCGCACAAGCGAACCACACTCTCATGCGCGCCTATGATGACGGCGCGCGTGATCCAGGCTTGCTCGCCGCGCTTGGTCTCTACGAATGCGCGGTGGGAGCCGACGATCTGGCGCAAAACTTTCTCGAAGGCGCCGTGCAAGCACGGGTCGCGAGGCCCCGTGCCTACGTCGAGCTGGCACGCATTCGTTTGGCCGCCGCGCTGGCGAAGCCAACGGGGTCCCGGGGCCGGCTGGATCGCGGCCAGGTCGGCTCGGTGTTGAGTTTATTGCACGAAGCCCACGCCCTGCAACCGCCGCAATTCGGCGCTTTCTTGCTGGCCTGTGAGGCCTGGGAACATGCCGATTTCGTCCCCACCCCCGCCGATTTGCGCATGCTCGATGAGGGGCTCTATCTCTTCCCTGGAGACCCCCGGCTGGTCCTCGCGGCCGCCCAACTCGACGCGCGGGCCGGCCTCAGGATCGAGGCGATCCAAGTGCTCGACCGCGGATTGCAAAAGGTTGACGACACCGGGATGAGGAATCTGTTCGTGACGCTGCGGACGCGGTATGCCGCGGGACCAAACAATTAAGGCAATTGGATCATTTTCGGGAATATCGAGACTCGTTGTCTGCCTATTCCCTATAATAACAACTGCAGCGCCGCGCGGTTTAGCTTGCCCTGCGCGTTGCGGGGCCAGTCTCGAATCGGGATATAATGGCGGGGATGCTTGAATCGGGATAGTTCCTCAAGATAAGGCCTTACCCTCGTCATGTCCGGGCCCAGCTGGGTTTCCGGATAGCATGCGACGACAATCTGACCCCATTCAGGATCTGAAATGCCCAAGATTGCGATGTCGGTGAATTCGCCACTGGCTCTCAAGACCGCCTCGACTTCTCTCGAATCGACCTTCTTGCCGCCGGTGATGATGACATCGTCGCGCCGGCCCAGGACGTGCAGATGGCCGTGGGAGTCGATTTCACCCAGATCTTCGGTGACAAAGGAGCCCTCCGTCCGCCAATCCGGGAAATAGCCCCGAAAGACGGATTCGCCGGTGATGCGCACCAGGCCATCTGGCGTGAGCTCGACGCGGGCGTGCGGCAGCGGTGCACCGGAGCCCCGGCGGCCGGCCCGGAACTCTTCCGGGCGCAAAGCGGTCACCATCGCCGCAGTCTCCGTCATGCCGTAACTCAATGAGACCGGCAAATGAGCACGCGCAGCGGCGTCCGCGAGTTCAGGCCATACCGGGCCGCCCCCGACGAAAACAGCGTCGAAGCCGCGCAACCATGCCACGGCTTCCGGCCGACCGAGAACGCGCTGCAGCTGGGTGGGCACCAGGGACACAAACCAAGCCCCGCGCGGCAAGACGGGGAAGTCACCGGCTTCAAGCTGCTTCCAATCCCACGGGAGGTAGGTCCCGCCGGTCAGCGCGGACCGCATCCAGGCCATCAAGCCGCTGACATGATGCAGCGGCAAAAGGCCCACGCTATTTGCCTGCTTCACCTGAAAGTGGGCGCAGAATCCTCGGACCGCGCCAGCTATCGTCTTTTCATCGTGCCGGGCGAACTTAAGTCGGCCGCTGGTCCCGCCCGAGGGAATCATTAACCAACCTTGCGCTTCGCGCGACTGACACGTGGCGAGCGACGAGTGACGAGTAAAAGCGGCTAGGGCGGCCCGCTCAGAAGCTCCCCAGGCTGGATCGGCCAGGAACACCGACCGGCCGGAAATGACCGCTTGCGCGAAAGCGCCCATGAATCGAACAGGATCGTGTTCCTCGACGATTATGGGACTGAGCGGAGGCTCGGCCGTATCCATCGTGGCATGGGCTTCCAGCCCGTGTTCGGTCTGATCATGGGCTGGAAGCCCATGCCAAAGCTGCCTCGCTAGCTCAACGCGGTCCATATGGCCTCCGGGTTGATGCGTTCGACGTCGGCCCAGCGGAGAAACGGCGTCGCGCTCGGTCCGTTGAAACGCGCGTCCTCAAAAAGCGGCCAGACCCCAAAACCCAGGGCGCGCGACTCACCCGGCCAGTCAAATGCGGCCCGCAGGGAGGTTCGCGCTCCGATGCCAGTCTCAAATGCCGACGAGAAACATACCGAAGCCTTCGCCTTGGCCAAGCGTGCAAGCACACCATCCGCGTCACCCAACAGCGCAGGCTTCACCACATACACTCCCGGCCAGCCCGTTCCCAGCCAGCGATCGACATCGCCCTCGGCCACCAGCGACTCGTCGAGCGCCACGGGAGTCGGGTAGTCCGTCGCCAAGCCCAGAAGAAGATCATCGGCGCCGCGCGCCGTCGGCGAAATCGGCTGCTCAACCCATTCGACCGGACGCTCCGCGCATCGGCTCAGCCATCGTTCAGCCCGTCGGCGATCCCAGGCCCCGTTCGCATCGAGGCGGAATTTCGACCCCTCGGGCACCGCCGCGCACAGCTCGTCGAACAGCCCCATCTCTTCCTCAAAGTCCCCCACTCCGACCTTCCACTTAAACACCCGAAATCCCGCTTCCGCCTTCGGGATAGCCGCGGCGAGGGCCGCCCGCCCAGCCGGCAAAAGCGCGGCCACGCCGATCGAGCGTGTTAGGGACAACCCGCTCCACCTTTCAGACGAGCCAGCTCCGCCGGCGGTAGTGACGCATTTTGCCTCGAAGGTTTGCCAACGTAGAAGCGGCGTGCCCGCCGCTTCTGGACGCGGGCTGGAGCCCGCGTCTACTTTCAAGTCAAAATGCGCCACGACCGCGGCGGCCAGTGCGTTGCGCAGGCAGGCCAGTTTTGGAGGCACTGCGCCGATTTGGGTTTCGTCGACGCTGGCCCCGAACGCGCGGCAGGCCGCCTCGGCTTCGTCCACCGTCTCCGTGCCGAACCAGGGCATCGTCGCCGCCTCGCCATAGGCCGCCACACCCGCCGCATCCTCCAGCCGCACAATCAGCCCCTCCCGCTCCCTCCACTCCCCGTGTGCGGTTCGCACCCGGGTTCGAAAAGGGAGGCGGTAGCGCCGATAGTTAAAAATCCATGTTGTCATTTACTGTGACTCAATTTGATCGAAGAGGTGGGGCGGCGCGCCCCCGCGACGACCTTTGGACTCTGCCGGCGTTTTGTCGCGGTCTGAGCCCATCTGGCGTCGCGGGGGCGCGCCGCCCCACCCTGACAGAGCCTTCCCGATCAAACTGATGTGCTATCCATGATTGAAAAGGTTTGTTTTTTTTAGAAATCACCTTAATCCGATCATGGCAACTTATGACAAAGGTTGCCAC
>Ga0206883_1021_pt1 | contig 35933 bp, 36 predicted proteins | sample Alteio_BWOrgCont_2_FD_152910 | JGI IMG/M metagenome (GOLD analysis project Ga0206883, IMG submission 152910) | Enriched cells from forest soil in Barre Woods Harvard Forest LTER site, Petersham, Massachusetts, United States -... | ecosystem: Environmental > Terrestrial > Soil > Temperate forest > O... | reverse complement strand
TCCGGAACTTCTGCGCCGGCGCGAAGAATTTCAGGGACCCATCAAAGAACGTCTGCAGGCCAACCTCTTAAGCCTGCGCGAACTCACCGATTCATCGCCATCTAACGTTAAACCTCATGTCCATCCTATCTGGCCGCAAGGGGGATGGTGTCTTCCTGTGCGCTTCACCGATCTGAGCGGCACGGAAGACGATGAAACCTTGGCCTTGAAACTCCTGCGATCACAGGGCGTGCTGACCCATCCCGGTTATTTCTTTGACTTCGACGAAGACGTGCTCGTCCTGAGCCTGCTGCCGGAGCCCGAAACGTTCCGCGAGGGCGTGCGCCGAATTGTTGAGGCGACCCGGCCGATTTAATCGAACAGGCCTACTTGCTGGCTTGGAGGCTCGCTTGGCTGTCGGCTTAGCCTCCGCGCAGATTTGGCGCCCGCGTTTTTCTTCGGCTTTAAGGGCGGCGATAAAGGCGCCTGGGGAGGCGTTAATTCCATCCGGTATTTTCGTCCTCTTCCTTCCGGACGATTCAACCCCTTTTTCCGAACGTGGATCTGAAAAAGATCCTCTATCACATCGGCCATTTTTCCCTGGCCTTCAAAGCGCTTCCCAAATTCCGTTTGGTTCAGGGTCCCGCCGCGGACCTGCCGCTGATGATGCTCCACCTTCCCGGCGCGCTCCGGAAAGGACGCGCGCAGACGCGACATGAAAACTTCCTCGACCGCTCCGGGGAGCCGCAGCAAAGTATAGAAGGCGAAGGAGGCGCCGCACTGTGCGGCACGCTTAAGCAGCTTGGGGATGTCGGAATCGTTCCATCCCGGTATCACCGGACTGATGGAGATGCCCGTGCGAATGCCCGCCGCGCTCAGTTTTTCCAACGCCAGGAAGCGCGCGTCGGGTGACGCGGCGAAGGGCTCGATTTTGCGGGCTTCCTCGGCATCCAGAAAAGGAATGGACAGAACCACGCTGGCTCCGGGGCCTTCCGCCAAAGCGCGCAACACTTCAAGATCGCGCAGGACCAGGGCGGATTTGGTGATAAGACCCACGGGGGTCTGGTGGCGCAGACAGGCCTCAAGGCATCCCCGCGTGAGACCCAGAGCCCTTTCGGCGGGCTGGTAGCAGTCCGTGACTCCGGAAAAGACGATGGAGTCGCCTTTCCAGGAGGGCTTGGACAATTCTTTTTCGAGAAGTTCCGGCGCGTTGACCTTGGCCACGATGCGGGTGTCGAAATCGGTTCCGGCGCCCCAGCCGAGGTATTCGTGGTAGGTGCGGGCGTAGCAGTAGGCGCAGGCGTGGGCGCAGCCCCGATAGGGGTTCACCGAAAAACGAAAGGGGATGTCCGGACTGTCGTTGGTGGACAGGATGCTTTTGGCCGTCTCGCGGTACACCCGCATTTCCTGCGGCCGCTCCGCGCCCTCCTCCCATTCCAGCGAGAGGCTTTCGAAGCGATTGTCCGGGTTGTCCGCCTCGCGGCGGTAAAAACCGCCCATGATTAGCGGCCCCTGCTTTTAAACGGCCTTCTTTTCAGCCGGCCTTGGCGTGAGGAAATTTCACGTAGAGATAGTCGAGATCGCAGGCGTCTCCCGGCATCCAGTGCGCGTCCTGATCCCACCATTTCACGTTGCAGCCGATGGCGTCGGTTTGCGGGACGCGGGCGGGTTTCCCGGCCAGCATGTCCTCCACCGCGTCCTGAAGCTCGCGGGTTTCCACCAAAGAGGCGTCGCGCGGCGAATTATCCATGCGGCCCGAATACACGAGGGTCCCGTTTTTGTCGAACAGGAAATAATGCGGCGTGCGCTGCGCTCCATAGGCCCTGGCGGTGAACTGCGCCGAGTCGTCCAAAGACAGCCAGCGGAAGCCCTTTTCCTTCATGCGCTCCAGCACCAAAGGAAACGCGTCCGAGGGATGGTTCTGGGTCTCGTTGGAATGAACCGCCACCATGGAAACGCCCCGCGGCGTGATGCTCTCGTACAGCGCCTTCATCCGGTCCTCGCTGCCAATCACGAAGGGGCAGTGGTTGCAGGTGAAAAAAATCAGCGTTCCGCTTTTCCCCTGGACCGAGGAAAAGGAATGGGACTTGCCGTCGCTGCCGGGAAGGTTGAATTCCGGGGCGCGCTGCCCGGTGGGAAGGGTAAAGGACATGAAATACCTCCGAGATTTTGAAGCAAGATCGGTAGTTTTGGGCGTCTTGTCAAACGGATTTCCAGACGCTTTAAACCGGGCCCAATGATGGGCACGAAGATAGGCACAAAGATGGGCGCAAAAAAAGGGACTTAAAGCCCCTTTTTTTGTGCGACACCTCTCTCGTACGTTCGCTATTGAAACACTGGAAACACTTGAAGCATCGAAGCTCTGATACTCAAGACCGATTTTACGGAATCACGCTCCCCGGAAGGGTGGCGTTGATGGTGACGGTGCCGACCTGTCCGATGGTGGCGGTGATGGAACCCACTCCCGTGGTGGGGCCCGTCCAGTTAAGCGTAATGGGCGCGGTCGCGTTGCTGTCGGCGAGCACGTTGTTGATGGGAGTTACCGAACTGGTGTACAGAGGGCTGCTGGTGGGCCAGGCGTACATGACGCCGTAGGCCAGGAGCTGCACCGTGTGGTTGCCCACCGGAACGTAGTCGTATTCAAGCACCGCGTTCGCAAGCTTCGTGTAGTACGGGCCCGGGCTCACCGTCGAGTCCTTTTTGTCCACGCCGTCTATCATCAGCTCCAGGCGGTTGATGTTCACCACCTGCTTCACCGTCCCCGCCACCGAGGAGGAGATGCTGTCGGGGATCATGAACTGGGCCTGGTACATGGAAAAGCGGGAGGAGAGGCTGATGTTGACGTGCGCCGTGTCCCCGTCGTTGACCACGCCGGTGTTGACCGTGTCGATGTGGATGACGGAGTCGTTAAGGTCCCAGGTCTTGGCGATGATCTTCCAGCTGCGCAGGGGCTTCAGCGTGTAGTTCTTGCTGACGGTCTGGGGAGCGGTGGAGGTGCCCTGGATGGCGGGAGTGGTCGAGGTGGTGAGGGTGTCCCGGATGGTGTCCCCCGTGTTGGAGGTGAATTGCAGGATAAGGGCCTTGAGGGTAATCAAAGATGCTTTGCCCAAGGATTGGACCGGATCGAGGCCCATGCGCATGCTGATGGTGGCGGGCTGACCGGCAGTGCCGGCGGAAGCGGGGCTGCTGGTTTGTTCCATGCAGCCCACCAGGCTCATTCCGATCATTCCCAAAGCCAGCAAGGCCAGGGGGCGGAGGGCCGTGATTTTCTTGACGCTGAGCATGGGATAAAGAATACCGAGCTCGGGGGTCCACGTCAACGAAAAGCGTGAAACCGGGTAAAATATTCGATACGTTTATCATTTTTAATTTAAAAAATACCGTTATTTTTAATCTAAAAAGGAATAAAATGATAAAAATTTGATAGTTAATACAAAATAATTTCCGGATTTGAAATGGCTGAAAAACCCGGGATTTTCCGCAGAAACCCTATGGAATGTTACTGGGGCGTAACGCGTCCTGCGCAGGAATCCCCTAAAATCCGGAAGGGGTTTTAGGGAATGCCGCCTTAATTGAATGCCGCCTTAATTGAATGCCGCCCTAATTGAATGCCGCCTTATTGGGGAATGCCACCTTAATTAGTTGCTGAACGGTTATTGAATTCTATTGAATTCCAATTGTTTTACGAATCGTTTCCAAGAAGGGCGCGGCCAGGGAGCGCGCCCTCAGCTTGCCTTCGTGCAGGACCGAATCAAGATAGGCGGAGTCGGCCAAAAGACGGTTGTATTCGCCGCGGGGTCCGCGCAGGCGCTCGTTCAAGGTTTCGAAGAAAAGTTTTTTGGCCGCTCCCCAGCCCATCCCGCCGGCCAGGTAGCGTTTCCGAAGCTCGCCTTCCTCCCCGGGATTCAAAAGCAGCTGGTGCAGCTGGAAGACGTGGCTTTGATTTGGGTCCTTCGGCTCTTCGGGAGACTGGGAGTTGGTGACGATTTGATTGACGCGCTTTAGCAGCGGCTTTTCGTCCAGGAAAAGCGGAAGGGTGTTGTCGTAGCTCTTGCTCATCTTCCGCCCGTCCAGCCCCACCACGGTCTTCACCGCGGAGGAAATGCGGGCCTCGGGCAGGTGAAAAAGAGGCGCGTTCTCTGTTGCCGAAGCCTTGGAGGCCCCGTAGTGCAGGTTGAATCTCTCCGCGATGTCGCGCGCGAATTCCACGTGCTGCTTTTGATCCGCCCCCACCGGCACGACGTCGGCGTTGAACATCAGGATGTCCGCCGCCATCAGGACCGGGTACCCGAACACCCCCATGTTGACGCCGTCGTCGGGATCTTTGCCCGCGTCCAGGTTCCGGGCGACGGCGTCCTTGTAGGCATGCGCCCGGTTCATGAAGCCCTTGGGCGTGAAGCAGCTGAGGATCCAGGACAGCTCGAAGATCTCCGGCACGTCGGACTGCCGGTAAAAGACGGATTTCTTGGGATCGAGCCCGAAGGCGAGATAGGTCGCCGCGATGCTGCGCACATGGCGGCGCAGCTCCTCCCCGGCGGGCGTGGAGGTCAAGGCGTGGTAGTCGGCGATGAAGTAAAAAGTGTCGTAATCGCGGGCCAGTTCCAGGGCCGGCGCAATGGCGCCCAGCCAGTTTCCCAGATGCGGATCGCCCGTCGGTTTGACGCCGGTTAAGGCCCTTTGCAGCATGGTTTTACAGGCTCTTGTTCAAAGAAGTTTCGATGCGATTTGATGAGAGCAAGATAAATCTTGGGAGTGGGTTTTGCTAACTTAGCCGCGCCGTTTGACTCCCTTCACCTTTAACCCGCCACTCTAACCCGCCTTCGACTCCATCTCTCAAGGAATGAAGCTTCATCCATGACCCTTCCCGCGCCGAAGCCTTATTCCCGTGAATGGGTGGACACCCCTGCGTCCCTGAAGCGGGCCGTCGCGGCTGTCGAAAAAGCCAAACGGGTTTACTTCGATCTCGAAGCCGACAGCATGCACCACTACTACGCCAAAATTTGCCTGATGCAGGTTCTGGCGGGCGAGACGTGCTATGCCGTCGATCCCCTGGCGGGATTGGATTTGAAGCCGCTGCTGGCGGCGCTCGCGCAAAAGCCCCTGGTGCTGCACGGCGCGGATTACGATCTGCGCATGCTCTACCAGCAGCACGGGTTCCGTCCCAAGGAGATTTTCGACACCATGCTCGCGGCGCAGCTTCTCGGCCGCACCTCCTTTGGCCTGGCGGCTCTCGTCAAGGAGTTCTACGGCGTCACGCTCGGAAAGGAAGCCCAGAAGGCGGACTGGTCCCGCCGCCCCATGCCCGAGGCCATGCTGGAGTACGCCGTGCAGGACACTTTTTTCCTGCCGGGCCTTCACGAGGCCTTGGTCCTGGAACTCGAGTCGAAGGGCCGCCTGGAGTGGGCCCATGAAAGTTGCGAAGCGTTGATTCGGGCCACCGAGCGCATTCGCGAAATCGATCCGGACGCCGCCTGGCGTCTGGTGGGCTCCGCGAAATACGCGCCGCGCCAATTGGCGGCGCTTAAAGCCCTGTGGGATTTCCGGGAGAGTCTCGCCCAGGCGCGCGACGTTCCCGGTTATAAAATCCTGCCCTCGGAAATCATGCTGCGCTTCGCGGATATCACTCCCCGCGAAGGCAAGCCCGAGCAAATACCCCGGCTGCCCTCGCGGCTCGAACCCGAAGTCCGGGACGGTTTTCTCCACGCCTACGACAAGGCCATTCACGGCGATCCCAAAGAGTGGCCCAAACCCGTTCCGCTCCTGCGCAAGCCGGTTAAAAGCCCCCATCCCGATCTGCTGGCCGATTTGCGCAAGGCGCGGGACGGCATCGCCGCGAATCTCCATCTCGACCCTTCTCTGCTGGCGCCGCGCGCCGTCATGCTGGCGGTGGCACTCACGGGCCTGTATGCGCCGGAGGAGGTGCGCGAAGCCGCCAAATGGATGCGCTGGCAGGAGAATCTGCTGCTGGAACCCTGGCTCGAGGCTGCCAAGCGCTATCAAAAACCCCGCTGAGACGGTTTCTATATTCTTTAGCGCGTCAGGAGGTCTTTTTATGCGTCATTTATTCGGGCCGGAAGGCATCATCGTACTTCTCATTGTGCTGGTTCTTTTCGGAGGAAAGAAGATTCCTGAATTCGCCAAAGGACTCGGCAAGGGAATCCGCGAGTTCAAGGGCGCCGTAAACGGCGAGAGCGCCGAAGGGGATGCCAAGACCCTGAAAAAATCCGAAAACCCCGACGAAAACAACCCAAAAGTCTGAGCCTAAGCTAAGTCTAGGTCTATTAGCAGCAACCCCGCCCAGCTGATCCCAACCGCCCTTTTCTCCCGTTGTTCAAAGCATCCACCTTCTGGGACCATATCCAGGAGCTGCGCAGCCGAATCATCAAATCGCTTTTCGGACTGGCCGTGGGAACCGGCATCGCCCTCTGGCAGTGGGAGAGGTTGTGGTCCTGGATAGCGAGACCCGTTGTGGCCCATCACCTGCCGGTCACCTTCATCGCCACCTCGCCCATGGAGACGATGGCCACCAGCTTCAGGCTGTCCATCATCGCGGGCTGCATTCTGTCCTTTCCGTGGATCCTCTGGCAAGTTTGGTCTTTCCTGGCTCCCGGACTGTATGTCAAGGAGCGCCGGCTTTTTTGGGGCACCTTCCTCAGCTTCATCGTCATGTTCGTCGCGGGCGCGGCCTTCGCCTATTTCGTGGTCCTGCCCACCGGCCTTGCCTTTCTGGCCACCTACATGCACGGCGTCATCACGCAAAGCTGGAAGCAGGAGGATTTCGCCTCCTTCATCGTCCAGTTCCTGCTGGGCTTCGGGCTCATCTTTGAGCTTCCGGTGGCCGCCTTCCTGCTCGGGCGACTGGGTCTGGTCACGCCGCGGGGCATGTGGAAGTTCTTCCGCTTCGCCATCGTCATCATCTTCGTCCTCGCCGCGCTGCTCACCCCGGATCCCGTTTCGCAGCTCATGATGGCCCTTCCCCTTTGCCTCCTGTACATCCTCTCCATCGGCGTTTGCTCCCTGGCCCGTCAAAGGGAAGAAGGGGAGGAAGCCGGTGCTTGACTCCTTCGGCCTCGGCGAATGGGGCATCGTCGTCCTGGTGGCCGTCATCTTCCTCGACCCGCAGAAGATGGCGTCGGCGGGCCGCACCTTCGCCCGCTTCCGGAAAAAATGGGACTCCATTCAGCGCGAGGTGAAACAGCAGTTCGATTCCCTGACGCTGGAGGAGGACCTTAAGGAAAACCTCACGAACATCCGCACCGCCAAGGCCGCCCTGCGGCGCGAAGCCCGCGACGCTTTGAAAACCCTGCCCTCCGCGGAGCGCGCGGAAGGGGCGGAAAAAATCCTCGCCTCCATCCGGGAATGGCCGGTGTTCCAGCAGGCGGGCGTCGTTGCCGCCTTCGCCGGCACGCTTGAAGAGGTGGACACGGAAAATCTCCTCCGCCATATCCTCGCGTCGGGCAAGACCTTGCTGCTTCCCTGCCTTCGTCCTGAGGCCGACGGCACCTCCCGCATGGTGATGGTCCCCATCCGGAATTACGATCAGGATTTGCGCGAAGGCGCCTTCGGCATCCTGGAGCCCAAGGAGGAACTCCGCGCGGGAATTTTTATGAGCGCCGGAGGAGAATCTTCCCTGGCGCCCCTCCCCGTTCCGGAACCGGATCTCATCCTCATCCCGGGGCTCGCCTTCGACGAGCGCGGAGGCCGCATCGGAAAAGGCCGCGGCTTCTACGATCGCTATCTGGACGGAAAAATGGCGTTCAAGCTCGGCGTGGCTTTTGAAGTCCAGGTGTTGCGCAAAAAATTAGCTTTGGAGCCTCACGATAAATTCATGGACGGGCTGGTGACCGAACAGAAACTGCGGAACTTTTCCCTGCCGCAGTCGTCCGCTCTTCCCGGCCCGGCTTAAACGGCACGAATGTGTGTGTGTGGACACGAAACCTTTACAGACTCCAAGGATCCCGGGGATCCCAAGGAATACAGGAATAGCGATGCGAGCGGTTCTGGCGCTGGAAGACGGCAACTACTTCGAAGGCGAGGGCTTCGGCGCGGAGACGCGCCGCGAAGGCGAGGTGTGCTTCAACACGTCCATGACGGGCTACCAGGAAATCCTCACCGATCCCTCCTACGCCGGCCAAATCGTCACGCTCACCTATCCCGAAATCGGAAACTACGGCGTGAACGCCGAGGACGTCGAGTCCGCGCGCATCCAGGTTTTCGGACTGGTGGTCAAGAATCTCTGCCCGTACCCCTCCAATTTCCGCACCGAAGCCGAGGGAACCCACCCGGTCACGGTTTCGGACTACCTCCTTCGCCAGGGCATTCCCGGCATCCAGGGAATCGACACGCGGCGGCTGGTGCGCATCCTGCGGGAGACCGGCGCCAAGAACGGCGTGCTGGTCACGGGCAACTACGACCTCGAGGAAGTCCTGAAAAGCGCGCGCAAGGTGCACTCCATCTCGGAAACCGATTACGTGTCGAAAGTCACGACTTCGGAAAAAAGCCCCTGGACTTTGGGCGAAAGCGAACTGGCCTTCCGGCCTCCGGCGGAAAAGCCGAAGCGTTGGACCTTGGCGGCCATCGACTACGGCGCCAAGCACAACATCCTGCGCAAGCTGCGCTCCCTCGGAGCCACGGTGGTCCGCTTCCCCGCCACCGCCACCGCCGAAGAAGTCCTGGCGGTGAACCCCGACGGCGTGCTGCTCAGCAACGGTCCGGGCGATCCGGCGCAGCTGGGATATGCCGTCAAGACCGTGAAGGATTTGCTGGGCAAGCGCCCCATCTTCGGCATCTGTCTCGGGCACCAGCTGCTGGGCCAGGCCCTGGGCGGCAAGACGTTCAAGCTCAAGTTCGGCCACCGCGGCGCGAACCATCCCGTGCAGGATTTGCGGAGCGCGAAAGTCGAAATCACCTCGCAAAACCACGGCTTCGCCGTGGACCCGGACAGCCTCAATCCCTCCGAGGTGGAAGTCACCCACCTCAACCTCAACGACAACACCGTCGCGGGCCTTCGGCACCGCCGCCTGCCCGCGTTCTCGGTGCAGTACCATCCCGAGGCCAGCCCCGGCCCCAAGGATTCCCATTATCTCTTCGAAGAATTCCTGCACTCCGTCGAGGAGTTCGCGCGTTCCCGGCAAACCCAAGGCACCCCCGCCGCGTGAAAAAAAATCCCGCGGCAAAAAATTCCAGGACAGGAATAAATGCCCAGACGCATTGATCCCACCGGACTCACCGGAGGCCTGCACGCCGTCGAAGCCCTGATTCGCAGCGATCCGCGCCGCGTGCGCAACCTGGTTTTGCAGCGCGGCGCCGGGCATCCGAAACTTCACGCGCTGCAAAAACTGGCGGAAGACGCCGGTATCCGGGTGAAGCAACTCCCCAAGGAACAGCTCGACGAATGGTTTCAGGAAGCGCCCCATCAGGGCGTGCTGGCTTTTTGCGAATCGCGTCCGCTGGAAGACTGGGGCATGGTGCGGCAGGATCTCCTGGCCCAGATGCGCAGGGGCGGATCGCCCCTCATCGTGGTTCCGGCTGCCATCGAGGATCCCCGCAATCTGGGCGCCTGCGTCCGCTCCTCGGCCGGACTGGGCGTGGATGCCATGCTGCTTCCCGGAAAAGGCGCCGCGGGTTTGACGCCCGCCGCCGCGAGAGCCGCGGCGGGAACGGAAAACGCGTTTCCGGTGTGCCGGGCCCGCGACATCGAAAAAGATCTCAAAGAGCTTCGGTCGGACGGTTTCACGCTTTTCGGGCTGGACGCCGGCGGCACTTTGGAAGCGCACGTGGCCGATTTGACCGGACCGTTGGTGATCGTGGCCGGAGGCGAAGACCGCGGCATTCCTCCGCACATCGCGCGCAGTCTCACGGCGCGCATACGGCTTCCCATGGCGGCCGGTTGCCATTCCTACAACGCTTCGGTGGCTCTTTCGCTCCTGCTTTACGAAACCGCGCGCCAGCGGAACTTCGCGTTTGCGCGCTCCGTCTCCCCCGGCGCGTCCTGATTTGACAACTTTGGAACTTCGGCGAGTTTTAAGCCTCCTTGAGTCCTGGTGACCAAAGTATTATGCTTTTCGTGGAAGAAGTCATAAAGCGTCTTAACCGAGCGAAGTTACCATGCCTAACGTGACCAAGAAAGACATCGTCGACGCCATTGCCGAGCGCACGGGCCTGACCCAGGTGGACACCAAGGTCATCGTCGAATGCTTTCTCGACGCCATCGGCAAGTCTCTCCGCGAAGGCAAGAACATCGAGATCCGGGGGTTTGGCCGCTTCAAGGTGAAGGAAAAGAAGGCGCGCATCGCCCGCAATCCCCGCACGGGCGACATGGTCCAAATCGAGGCAGGTTTCAAGCCCATTTTCGAGGCGAGCAAGGAACTCAAGTCCGTCCTCAACTCGCGCGCCTCGAAATCAAAAGCCTAGGCTCCCCTTCAAGGCTAGAGGCCGCTCTCTTAAAGGTTCTGGCAGCCCTTAATTCAGCCGCATCCTTTCCGCTGTCTCCGCTGTCTGCGCGGATGATGCCTGGATGAGGCGTAAAACTCCGCTCTGGGAATTAAATTCGCCTTGAGGATCTTCCAGAGGTCCTTTTAAGGGTTGTTGAGGGTTTCACCAAGGGTTAAATGGGTCTTCCGGTCATCGAAAACCGCAAAGCGCGGCACGAATACGAAATTCTCGAAACCTACGAGGTGGGCATCGTTCTGCTCGGAACGGAGGTCAAGTCCATCCGCATGGGCAAGTTCTCTTTGGCCGAGGCCTTCGCCAACGTCCACAACGGAGAACTGTTCCTGATCAACGCGCACGTGGACGAATACGCCCAGGGCAACATTTTCAACCATGCCGTGCGCCGCGAACGCAAGCTGCTCGCGCATCGCCGCGAAATAACGGAGATGGAGGAGGCCATTTCGCGCAAGGGCCTGACCCTCATCCCGCTCAAGGCCTATTTCAAGGGAGACGTCCTCAAGCTTCAAATTGCGGTAGGCAAGGGAAAGGCGGCGCACGACAAGCGCCAGGACAAGGCCAAGCAGGAAGCGCAGCGGGAAATCGCGCGCGCGTTGCGCGAGCGAAACCGTTAACATGATGGTTCAAAAAACGACGCGCTCCTCCGGAGTGTACAGGCTTATCCGTGGTTTTTCACCCCGGGTGATCAAACTCAGCGGATTCAGCAAACTCAGCAGACTCAGCGGCCCAACCGGCCTGTCCTACGCCGTCAGCCTCATCGCTCTGGCCCTTTTCCTGGCCTTCCCCGGCAAGGGACATGCCATGGACTTCTTGCCCTACCACGGGAGCGGCCCCGGCGCAATAGACTTCCCGGGAGGCTCTTTCGCCGACGCCGTTTTCGAGGACATGCCCTATGTCCGCTCCGATCTCATGGATAGTCTGTTCGGAGGCCGTTCGGAGTGGGTTCCCAGTGCGCAGCAACTGCATCTTAAGGACAAAAAAGGCCGCGAATGGATCCTGACTTTGGACAACCCCTTCGTGGTGGTTCAGGGAGAGGTTTTCAATCTCACCTATCCCCTGCGCCGCGACGCCGAAGGGCTCTATCTCCCGCTCTATCCGCTCCTGCGGCTCTTGCGCATAAAGTTCGGAATCGATCTTCCCTCGCCCCTGGCCTCGGAAGCTTCAGAGCCTCCTCCGCCCTCTGCAGACACCGACGCGGATGGCCTGGACAGCACGGGTGCTATTTCCCCCAATTCCCCCAACTCCCCTAATTCCCAGAATGACGAGGCAAATAACAGCCTGCCGAAAAATCCCGCTTCCATGGAGCCGGAAAAATCGGGGCGCGGCACCATCATCCTGGATCCCGGACACGGAGGGCGCGACCGCGGGGCGACGTTCAAGGGAGTCGAAGAGGCCAAAATAACCTTGGCCGTGGCCAAGAAGTTGAGAACAGACCTGGAGAACCTCGGGTACGACGTGAAGCTCACCCGCGAAGACGACGAGTATAAAACTTTGGCGGAGCGCCCCAAGTTCGCTTCGGACGAGGGAGGCAACGTTTTCGTGAGCCTGCACTGCAACTCGCTCGCGAATCCCAACGGCGGGAAGCTCAGCGAAAATCCCGACATCAGCGGGTACACGGTTTACATTCTCCGCGAAGGCCAGAGCGATGAGGACAAGGCCCTCGCGCGGCGCGAGAACGAGGCGGTGGAGGAGGAGAGCGGCAAGGCCAGCAAGTCCGAAATTTCCCCGGTGGACTGGATTCTGCTAGAACACCAGCTCAACCTCTACAGCCAGCAAAGCGAATCCCTGGCGGAGTCCATCGTCAAAGGTTTCAACGGATTCGACATCCCCAAATATTCGACCGGCGCGCGCCAGGCGGGATTTTTCGTGCTGGTGGGCGCCTACATGCCCGCGGTGCTTTTTGAAATGGGATTCCTGACCCATCCGAGGGATCGCCGCATCCTGAACTCGAATTCCGGGCAGAAGGAAATAGCGCAGCGTTTAGCACTCGCCATCGATCGCTTTCGGAAGCAGATCAAGGCTTCGTCCCGATAACAAACGCCATTAAGCGGCTTGGTGGCAATCCTAGGCGGACGCCTGTGAAGATGTCTATCCTTACGGATAAGGAAATCTTATCGGAGGATTCCATGCCTCAGATGCAGTTCACCCGGATGTCATCACGCGGCCAAGTGGTCATCCCCCAAGGTATCCGCAAGAAAATGGGCCTTGAAGAGGGAGCCCAGTTCATGGTGTTCTGTGACGGCGACAATCTACTCATGAAGCCTGTGCTCACACCCGACATGACTGCGTTCAAAAAACTGCTCCGCGAAAGCCAAGAGTACGCGGCGACGTGAAAAAGACCCTTAAGAGAATCCGCCGTCTTGGCGGTGTTTGACATCGTTAGGTGGCTGCAACAAGCCCCTAAAAATTAATGGTTGGAATCCCTCACCCCACCGTCTTCTACTTGAACCCTTGCGTCCCCAATAACGGGACGAACCGGCAATCCCCCAAATCGGTTTCCTCGAATGCGTCTCCCTTGCGTTCGATGCGCAAAAGCCGCTGCGTTTCCCTATCGCCAATCGGAATGACGAGCCGGCCGCCGGCCGCCAGTTGACGCTTGAGCGTTTCCGAGACGGCCGGGGCTCCCGCGGCGACCAGAATGCGATCGTAGGGCGCCCAGCTTTCCCAGCCCACGCTGCCGTCGCCTATCTTGTAAATGATGTTGCGCAGGCCGAGCTGTTCGAGCAATCCCTGGGCGCGCCGGGAAAGTTCCGGCAGACGCTCTATCGTGTAAAGCCGCGGTGTGTAATACGCCAGGATGGCGGTTTGATATCCGGATCCGCTGCCGATTTCCAGGATTTTATCCCCGGCGCGCGGCGCGAGTTCGTGGGTCATCATGGCCACGATGGTCGGCTGCGAAATGGTCTGGCCGAACCCGATGGGAAGCGCCGTGTCCTTGTAGGCGTCGTGCGCCTGCGCGGAATCCACGAAGAAGTGCCGCGGAACTTCCTTCATGATGCGCTCAAGCTCCGCGTCCCGGTAACCCAGGCGGCGAAACACCGCGTCCACCATCTGATGCCGGGACTGGCTTACCGCGTCCATGCCAGCCTTCCCGCCATCCGCAAAAATCTCCAGATGTCGCGACCCATGCGAATGTGACTTTCCTGCCCCGCGTACACGGTGCGGATGGGAACCTTTTCCACCTGGTAGCCCTGCCGGCAGCACAGGATGAGCGCCTGCGCCTCCCATTCGAAGCGCCCTTCGCCGGGATAAGCGTCCAGAAGACTCAGGCGATAAGCGCGAAACCCGCTCTGGGCGTCGAAGACCGGCTTCCCCGCCAGCCGGGACACTATCCAGGTGCTCAGGGAGTTGCTGAAGCGCCGGTGCCAGGGCATGGCGGTGCCCAAACGCGGACGGCACCCCACCACGATGCCGGTGGAGGCCTTCGGCCTTGCGGTGAGAAACTTTTCCAAATCCTGGGAGGTATGCTGGCCATCCGCGTCCAAGGTGACGGCCCAGCGCCATCCCAGACTTCGGGCATGCAGAAGGCCGCTCATCAAAGCCGCGCCCTTGCCCCGGTTGACCGCGTGACGCAGGCAAAAAACGCCCTTGCGCGCCGCAATTTCCGCCGTGTCGTCCGTTGAGCCATCATCCACCACCAGCAACTTGTTCGCGGGTAAAAAACGCAAAAGATCTTCCAATACCTGCGCCAGCGAAACCGAGGCTTGAAACGCGGGAATCACCACGCCCACGCCCTCTTTTTTCAGTTCCGTGAGTTCCGCATCCATCTTCTCTCGCTCGCCGCCGCAAAGGCGAAATGTAGCCTTCCAACTCCTTTATTTCTCTTCCGCCTTTTTCCGAACGCTGAACTTCGCTCCCTCTTTGCAGAGCATCAGCCCTTCATTCTCCCGGTCCAAAAGAACGCGCCCTTCCGCGTCCAAGACCCTCAGCCCCTCCTCGGGATTCTCCCGGAAGCGGGAATGGTGCTCCAAAATGAGCAGCGCGGAATCCCTTCCCCGCGTCAGGGATTTGCTGCCGGCGGCGGATTGGCGGAACTCCTTAAGGCGCATGCGCCAGGTCGGATCGATGAAATGAGATTTATACGACACGCCCGGAAAAGCCTCGCGAATCACCTTGAACGCCGCCAGGTTTTCCCGGCTGTCGTCGTAGAGTGAAAGGTCGTTGTAACCCCGCGCCACCAAGTCGCGGGCCAGAATGAGGGCCTTTCGCTCCGGAATGCGCAGCTGCGCGTAGCGGCGGCCCCGGAAAGGCTCGGGAAAAGAGGAGCCCTCGGAGCTTTCCCGTCTTTCCATATGCCGTGTGAAGCGCTCGTCCGAAAGGGCGAAAATCAGGGAGTTCTTCAGGCGAATTCCGAACAGGCCGGAGAACAGGCGGATGAGAAAGGCCGCGTGCAGGCGTTTGTCCCCGCGCGCGGTCAGAATGCCAAAGTCGCTGCGCGTGCCATGCCCGACGATTGTTTCGATGATGCCGCGCGTGTATTTGAGCACGATGCCCCGCGAAAGAATTCCGACATCGGAGAAATCCCGGAAATCAAACGTTTCGCCGGGCTGCAGGACGTAGGAGGTGAATTCGGAGGGCGTCAGGACGCGTTTGTCCCGGCCATCCGCGGTGCGAACGCGCACCTTGGCGTCGGTTTGGATGAGGGTATCGTCGAGGTCGAAAACGTGGATGCTTTTGCGAAGAATCCCGGGCGGCGCCCCGGGGGGATTCAAGCGCTTCGACGGTTTCGCTGGTTTCCGTGGATTGGGTGATTTGGGTGATTTTAGCGTCATCGGAGCTTAGAACTTAAATTACCCCGTAGTGTTTACCTCCCTGTGCAAGTTTTTCCACCTGCTGCAGCAGCGGCCCGGCTGGCTTTTTTCGGCGGCCTGTCTGGCGACGCTCCTTTCGCTTATTCCCCTGCAGCATTTCCGGGTGCGCGCGGCAGGCTCCGACCTTTTGCCCTCGGACTGGCAGAGCGTGCAGGCGTGGAAGAGTTTCGGGCGCAAGTTCGGCAGCGCCGGCCACTTGGCCGTGGTCGTGCACTCCCCGAACCCCCGCCGCAACCTGGCTTTGGTGGAGAGCCTCGCCCGCCGCTTTCAGTCCCGCCACGACGTGAATTTCCTGGAGTACCGCACCGAGGCCGACTTTTACCGCGAGCACAAGCTTCTCTACATCTCCCTGTCCGATCTCCGCGAAATAGAAAACCGGGTCCAGACCGGATTCTGGATTAACCGCACCAAGAACAACCCGCTCATCTTCGATTTGCTCAGCGAGGACGAGAAAGACAGCGCCTTCGGATCCACCAGCTTCGACGATCTGGAAGCCAAATATTTTTCCCGGCTCAAGGATCTCATCGGCTCCCCGGATTCCACCGTCCTGGTGCTGCGCATCTACCCCGCCTTCGACGTGACCGACATCCACGCCTGCCGGGATTTCCTAAGCGAGGTGCAGCTCGCGGTGGCGAATATTTCCCAGGGTTCCGAGGGAGCAGAGGGCAATGGCATCAAAGACACCACTAGCCTCGCGGGCAAAGACAGCCTGGAAGTCCTCTATACCGGAGATGTGGTCCACAACATCCAAAACGAGGGACGGCTGTTCAGCCGCGTGCTGGCCACCACGCGCATCGCGCTGATCCTCTCCGCAGTCCTGCTGCTCATCAATTTCGTGCGCTTCCCGGTGGGCGCCCTCTTGTCCATGGTACCCGTGAGCATGGCGATTCTATGGACGCTGGCCCTGACGCGGCTGTGGCTGGGTCCCCTGGGGCTGGTGACGACTCCCCTGGGGCTTCTTCTGGTGGGATTGGGGCTGTGCGGAACCGTTCACCTGCTGGCGCGTTACGCCGAGGAAAGGCGCAAGCGTCTCAGCGCGCCGGTGGCCTTTGAAACCATCACGCTTGAAACCGGGCCGGCCATCGCGGCGGGCCTGTGCACCTTGGCGGTGGCCTTCCTCGCCTTCCTGGCCACGGACTTCAAGGCCTTAAGCGACTTCGGGCTCATGGCCGGCATCGGCATGGTCTGCACCTTGTTCGCCGTGCTGGCCGTGTTTCCGAGCCTGCTCCGGCTGGTGGAACCGTGGGGATGGCTGAACCCCGCGGGGGTGCGCCTTTACAATCTAAGGCAGGAGCACGTCAGGCCCTTCCGCTTTGCCCGCCCGTTTCTGGGAATCGCGCTCGTGCTCAGCGCGCTCTTCATGCTGCGGGGCCCCCAATGGCGGTTCCAGTACGACTTCAACTCGCTGGGATTCGGCGGCGATGAGACGCGCAGGGCGGACAGCCTGCTGCAGGCCGCCGGAGAGAATCTCGGGACGCCCGCGGTGTTCCTCACGCCCAATGATTCCACGGCGCAGGCCGTCGCGGATGAGCTGCGCCTGCGCGCCGCAAGCGACACGGGCAGCGCCATCGGCGAAGTCGCCACGCTGCGCGATTTATTGCCCGCCGACCAGGAGGAGAAGCTGCGCATCACCTCGCGCCTGCGCAGCTCCATCACGCCCAAGGTGCTGAAGAAGGCGCGGGAGCCGCTGCGCTCCAGCCTCCTTGAACTGACGCGCAACTGGCCCACGCGCCCGCTGACCGTGCGGGACCTGCCGCGCAACTACCGCCTGAAATTCGAGGGCCGAAGCGTCACGCCGGGGGTCTTCACCTACGTCTTTCCGCGGAGCGACTCGTCGGAAGGATTGAACTCCCTGAAATTCGCAGGGGAGGTGCGATCCGTCACGGTCAACGGCCGCACGTATTACGCCGGGGGATGGCCGGTGCTGTACGGCGATTTGGTGGGCCACATGATCCCCGACGTGCGGAGGGCGCTTGTCCTGGGACTGCTCGCCATCTTTCTGGTGCTGCTTCTGACGGTGCGATCTTTCACCGGGGCCCTGGTGCTGCTGCTTCCCGTGCTGGCCACCTTGATTTGGATGCTGGGCACCCTCAAGTGGATGCACATCAAAATAAACCCCTACAACCTCGTCGCGTTTCCGGTGGCGATGGCCTATGCCACCATCCATGCCCTGCATTTGCACCACCGCTACGAGGAAGAGGGCCGCGGATCCCTTCCCCTGGTGCTGCGCCGCACGGGGCGCACGGCGGTTGTCACGACCCTTATCGGCGCGGCGGGCTTTGTTCCCATGATCTTCTCGGGCCACCGCGGCCTCGCATCGCTGGGCATCGCCGCCGTGCTGGGGCTGGGGTTCAGCCTGGTGTCATCGGTTCTGATCGTGAGCGGGGTCCTGGGCGTCTGGGAGGGGAAGCGGCTCAAAAAGGAGCGCGAAGAAGGGATGCGTTAGACGATAAACGTTCAGCGTTAAAAACGCTGTCCTAAAATTCTAATCCATCAAATAACTGTGCAGTATCTGGTGATCGATCTTAAAGATCTTGGTCAGAATCGCCACCCGCATCCACATGCCGTTGCGCTCCTGCCGCCAGTATTTGGCCCGCGGATCGCTGTCCACATCGGGGTGGATTTCGTCGCGGCGCGGCAGCGGATGCATGATGACCCCGTCCCCCTTCAGCGCGCGCAGGTGCCTCACGCCGAACTTGAACCGCGAAAGGTCGACCCGGGAGGATTCCTTGGAAACGTCGTGCTCGTCCTGAATGCGGGTGATGTACAGGGCGTCCAGGGAAGGCAGCGCCGCCTCCATGTCCTCGGTTTCGGAAAAGGCCACGCCGTGTTCCTTTAAGTGGGCCTTGATGTCCTCCTCCATGCGGAAGGCGGGGGGCGCGATGAACACCAGCTTCACATCCCGGTAGTTCTTCATCAGATAGCTCAGCGAACGCACCGTGCGGCCGCGCTTGAGGTCGCCCATCATGCCGATGACCTTGCCGTCGATGCCCCCGCGGTGCATGAAGCTGCGCTCCAGCGTGTAGATGTCCAGAAGCGCCTGGGTGGGGTGCTGATCCTTGCCGCTGCCGGCGTTGATGATGGGCACGCGCCGGTGGATGCGGTCGAAAAGATCCGCCGCGGCTTCGGCGAGCCCCTCCTCCTTGGTGCGCATGATGACCACGTCCACGTAGGAGCTGAAGGTGCGCAGCGAATCGAGCAGGCTCTCGCCCTTGACCTCGGAAGAGGTGGAGGCGTCGCGGATTTCGCTGGTCTGAATCCCCAAGATCTGGCAGGCGTTGTTGAAGCTGAGAAACGTGCGGGTGGAAGGCTGCGTGAAATAGAGCATGCCGCGCTTGTCCCCCAGCTGGCGGCGGAGGAACAGCAGTCCCTCGCGGTGCTTGGCGAAGCGGCGCACGGCGTTGGTCAGTTCGCACAGCCCGTCGAGCAGGTCGCGATCGAATTGCTGGGTTTTAAGGACGTGGAAGAATTCGTCGGAGTGCGAGGGGGAGGCTTCGGCCATGGCGGGAAAGGTAATTTGCCCGCGACCCCGGAGCTTGTCATCTTATCAGGGAAGGGGGCCTTAAAAGAACCCGTCCCCTTTCCAAGAAAGGAAACCAGATGCCGCTCAAAAAAACGAAGAGCCGGGAGGGGATTTCGGAGAACATCGAAGAGTTCCACCACGGAGACACCTACGCCAAAACCAAGGCGAAGTTCGGAAAGAAAAAGGCGGACAAGCAGGCGGTCGCCGTGGCCCTGAGCACGGCCCGCAAGGCGGGCGCCAAGATTCCCAAAAAGTCAGGGTCGAAATAAACCGAACTCCAGATTCAGCCTAAAGAGTTCGGAGGATCGCCTGTCAGACCTCCAGCCGTCATCCTGCGGCGGGGTTTTGTTGTGCCCAAAGCCTGCGCCAAAGGGTAAGATGAAAGTCGGGAACCTTACTTGGCCAGCACTGTTTCAGCCCCCCGGGTCCTCGTCGCAGGCTTAATCTTGATTTCAACCCTTTTATCCAAACGGTTTAAAAACCCGAGCAGCCTCTCCACGCTGTAGTGAGAAAGGTTCCCGCCTTTCAGCCTGGACAATTCCGGTTGCCGAATCCCAAGCAAGTGGGCGGCCTTCATTTGGGTAAGCTCCTTTTTCGCAATGAGATCGATCAGCGCCAACCCGAGATCGGCCTTGACGACGTGCAAAGCTGCATCCCGGACTCCAAGATCTTGAAACACGTTCCCGACGCTTTTGACGTGTTTAATGCGTTCAGACATGATACTCCTCCATGCGTTTGGCTGCCTTGTATCTGGCATCGATAATTTCCAAATCCGGTTTGGGCGTCTTGATGCCGTGTTTCGATTTTTTATGAAAGGCGTGCAAGACATAGATACGCGCCCCGATTTTCAAAGCATATACGGCCCGATACGCTTCTTTTCCGTGCGAAGAGACGATTTCAAAGACTCCAGAATACCCTTTGAAAGGTTTCGCCGAAGAGTGCGTCTTCCCATCCTGCGCGAATCTCAGCGCATAGCCCACTTCTCTTTTCACTTCGTCCGGGAATCCGCTGAGGGATGCCCTGCTGTCGCCCATGAAGATCAGATCCTTCATTCAGACCCTGAATGTGAACACAAAGAATATAACCATATGTACATAATACGGCACGGTGTATTTCTTCCCCCGGAAAGTTGGCGGAGATTTCCCGCTCGAATAGATTCCGATTTAAAGTGTCTGCAATTTTTGTAAAATAACGCTAGATTCACGCGTTTGTTAGGCGCGTCACTCCGTCTAATTTAGAGCCTCGTTTCATTTTTCCAGGACATATTCGCTCATGGCCCAGATCAATTCGCATTACCAAAAGCTTCAGGCCGGATACCTCTTTCCGGAGATTGGACGCCGCGTGCGCGCGTTCGCGGCCGAGCATCCGGAAGCCAAAATCATCCGCCTCGGCATCGGCGACGTGGTATTGCCCCTGCCTGAGCCCATCGTCGCGGCCCTCAAGACCGCCTCCGAGGAAATGGGCCGCAGGGAAAGTTTCAAGGGCTACGGGCCCGAACAGGGCTACGACTTTTTGCTGAATGCCATCGCGGCCCACTATCAGAGACAAGGCGCCCCGGTGGAAGCGGACGAAGTGTTCGTCTCCGACGGATCCAAGTGCGACACGGCCAACATTCAGGAGATCTTCGCGACGCAAAACGTCGTCGCCGTGACCGATCCCGTCTATCCCGTGTACGTGGACACCAACGTCATGGCCGGACGCACGGGCCCGGCGGAAGCGGGACGCTACGGCAACCTGGTTTATCTGCCCACCACCGCCGAAAACGGCTTCGATCCTCCCCTGCCCCAAGGCAAGGTGGACATCGTCTACCTCTGCTCGCCGAACAATCCCACCGGCGCCGTCATGCCGCGCGCCTCGTTGGAAAAATGGGTGCGCTACGCCCGGGAAAACGAGGCCGTCCTCCTGTTCGACGCGGCGTATGAGGCCTTCATCCGGGAACCCGGGCACGTCCATTCCATCTACGAAATCGAGGGCGCGCGCGAGGTGGCCATCGAGTTCCGCAGCTTTTCCAAGACCGCCGGCTTCACCGGCGTGCGCTGCGCCTACACCGTGGTGCCCAAGAGTCTCAAGGCGCGCAATGACAAGGGCGAACTTGTGGGGCTGCACGGTCTGTGGCTGCGCCGGCAGACCACGAAGTTCAACGGAGTCTCCTACCCCATTCAAAAGGCCGCCGAAGCCGTGTTCTCGCCCGAAGGCCAAAAGGCCGTCGAAGCCAATATCGCGTACTACATGGAGAATGCCCGCATCATCCGCGAAGGCCTCACAACCGCGGGGTTCACGGTGTACGGCGGCGTGAACGCGCCCTACATCTGGCTTAAGACGCCGGACAACCAAAGTTCATGGGATTTCTTCGACAAGCTTTTACACAAGGCCAACGTGGTGGGGACTCCGGGAGCGGGTTTCGGCTCCTGCGGCGAGGGTTATTTCCGCCTCTCCGCCTTCGGGTTCCGCGAGAACGTCGAGGAAGCCGTGCGGAGAATCCGGCAAGGGTTATAGGGGTATATAGGGATATAAGGTTAGGCGATGTTAGACGATGTTAGACGATACAAGCCTGGGATATTAGTCCTGGCAGGATTCCAGGGCGATCTTTCCTTCTCCGACGCCGGTGAGAATCGCATTTTGCCCGAACTCCTTTCCGAGTTGCAAAGCCCGCCCGCGCTCCAGTCCCATCGCAAGCAAACCTTCCTCATCGGGCCATCTACCCAAGGGATCGCGCGCCACCCCGGGCAGGCAAAGGATCCCATCTCTATTTAAACGCTTCTCCAATTCGGATTGCCGCGCACGGTTCACGGACTCCGTTTCGGGTGCGGAGCGGGGGTTCCACGCGGTCAGGTAGGCCCAGGGAATTTTGAGAAGATCCGGCAAGCCGGGCAATCCACAGGTTAGCCCCGCGGCATCCTCATCCACGCGCAAACACAGGCGCAGCTTTCGCGGCTTTACCGGTTCTGCGGGCGGCGAAGGCATCTCAATCCAATATTCGGTCCGCCGGTAAGCGTCCCATAATTCCCGGGGAATTTCGGAGGGAGAAAATGACATCCGAAAAAATGACATCCGCGCTGTCGAAAAAAACGGAGGCTTAACTTTCGGAACCTTCGGAGGCGGAAGAAAACGCGAAGGCGTCCATGGCCAGAGAACCGTGCTCGAAACCCGAATACAGCACTTCGCAGCGCCAGGAAGGCTCCGCGGCGCCCAAAGCGAAATACAGCGGCAGCCAATGCTCCATGCGCGGATGAACCTCGAGAAAATGCGGAGCGCGCGCGGGAGCCTCCAGCAAATCCTCCAGCCGCCCCTCGCGCAAGGCGGACAGGGTCCATGCGTGAAATTCCTGCGCCGGGGCCGAGGCCTCCGACTTTCCCCAGCTGAGTTCCCGAAGGTTGTGCGTAAATCCCCCGCTCGCCAGGAGAAGCACGCCTTCTTTCCTTAAGGGAGCAAGGGCCGCGCCCAAGGCGAATACCCCGCGGGGCCCCTGCGCAAAGGGCAGCGATACCTGCACCACCGGGATGTCAGCCTTGGGATACATGGCCATGAGGGGGATCCACGCCCCGTGATCCAAACCGCGTTTGGGTTCAAGGGCCGCGGGAACGCCCGCACCGCGGCACAAAGCCGCGGCGCGCTCCGCGAGTTCGGGAAAACCCGAAACCGGATAGCGCGTTTGATACAGCTTCTCGGGAAAGCCGGAGAAATCATGAATCGTTTCCAGTTTTTCGGAGGCGGTAAAAAGCGGTCCCCTGGTTTCCCAATGCGCCGAAAGACAGAGGACGGCCTGGGGACGGGGAAACTTTTGCCCCAGCGACTTCAAAAAGTCCGCGGCGGGACCGCCGTCCAGCAGCAGGCTGGGCGCGCCGTGGCTGACGAAAAGCGCAGGCAGGTTCATGCTCAAGGTTTTATGAAGGGTTTTAAAACCGCCGAAAAACTCAAGGCCAGAGGAAAAACGGCCCGGGACTCAGCTGTTCCTTCACACCGGAAATCAAATGCAAAAGAGTCGAGGATTCGGATTCCGGTTCCAGAAACTGATCCAGCTTGCTTTTCGGCTTGGGCTCCACATTCCAGGGAACATCCTCCGCAATGCCTGTGCGCGTCTCCAGATAGCGTTTGGCATCGTCGATGCCCCCGAGAGTGTCCACCAGCCCCTTGCGCAAGGCCTGCCGCCCCGTCAGCACGCGGCCGTCCGCGATGGGCCGAAGCGAATCCACGGACAAGTGGCGGTTCGACGCGACGTCCTGCAGAAACTGATCGTAAGTGTCGTCGATGACGCCCTGCAGATAGTGCAGTTCCGCGGGAGTGGGTTTGCGGCCCGGACTGCCCACGTCCTTGAGCGCCCCGCTTTTAACCGTCTCCAGGGAAACGCCAATTTTGTCCAGCAGTTTTTCCGCTTCCGGGAATTGGAAAATCACGCCGATGCTGCCGGTCAGCGTTCCTGGATTGGAAAAGATTTTTTCTCCCGCAAGGGAGACGTAGTAGCCGCCGGAGGCCGCGACATTGCCGTAGCTGACGATGAGCGGGAGGCCTTTCTCCCGCAGGCGCTTTAAAGCCCCGTAAATTTCCTGGGACGCGCCCACCGCGCCGCCCGGAGAATCCACGCGCAGCAAAACCCCTTTGCAGTGCGTGTCCTGTGAAATGCGGGAAATGGCGGCCAAGGTGGCCGTGCCGTCGTAAATGGGCCCCTCAATGTTGAGTTCAGTGAGGTGATCGCGCTTCGCGGAGGAGCCGGAATCGGCCATGCGACCCACCATGTCGGCGACGGATTTGATCATGGAGAAAAAAACCAGCACCACGAGCAGGCACAGGACGATGACGAACATGGCGAACCCGGAAAGCCTGCTTCTGGGAGAAGGGACGGGAGAGGAGGAGGAAGAGTCCATTTTGCCTCGAAGCTGAAGTTAAACCGGTGCTGCGGCGACTACGGTGATGGGGCATTGTTTAAGCCTGTTTAAGCCTATGCAAGCCTGTCAGATCCCTAAGATCTATACAAAGCTTTTCCAGATCAAAGCTTTTCCAGACGGTTTTAAAGCTGTTTATATCTGTATCCGCTGATATCCGATACACGACTAGCGGACGCGGATCTTTTCCCCGGGACGCAGGGTTTTGGGAAGATTGTCGTTCAATTTCTTGAGGTCGCTCATGCTGCGTCCAAAGTGCATGGAGATGTCCCACAAGTTGTCCCCGGATTTGACCTGATAATATTGGGCCAGGTCCAAAGAGGCCAGGGCCACCTTCGAATTTTCGCCCGGAAGCTTGGAAGAATCGGAAAGGTCCCCGGCCGCCCCCGCCGTTCCCGCTGAGGAGGCCATTCCGCCCGGGGCGTCCTTCCCAATCGTGCCGGAAGAGTGGTAAACCAGCTTTTGCCCCAACCGCACCTGGTCGCTGTGAAGGCCGTTCCAGCCTTGCAAATCGGTTTCTTTGATCCCGAGCTTGCGGGAAATGGAATAGAGGGTTTCCCCGCGGGCGACCACGTGTATCCGGTGATGCGTTTGGGAGACGGCGACGGGGGCCGGCTGCGCGTCCTCTTCGTCATCCTCCTCCGCCAGCGTCTTGTCGGGAATGCGGAGCATTCTCCCCGCGCGCAGCCGGGCATTGCCGAGATCGTTGGCCTGCCGGAGCGCGTACACGGAAACCTGATAGCGCCGCGCGATGTCGTAGAGCGATTCTCCCCGCTTCACCCTGTACCGCTCCATCGAAGCCACGTGGACCCGTCCCGTCCCCTCCACCGCGTTGGGGATGGGGAGGAGAAGGGCCTCGCCCCGGTGGATGCGGCCGCTCTTCAAATGGTTCACCGCCCGGATGGAGGCGACAGACAAGCCGTAGTCGTCGGCGATGGAGGCCAGCGTCTCGCGCCGCTCCACGATGTGCCGCCGCCAGGACGCCACGGCGACCGTGTCGATGCGATCGTAGTTGGCGTAGAACTCGTCGCGGCTGCCCTCGGGAAGGCACAGGGTGTAGCTCTTTCTTCCCGGCGGGGTGCACCAGCGCCGCAGGGCGGGGTTCAAATCCTTCAGCGAATCCTCGGAAATCCCGATAACCTGGGCCACGCCGCGCAGCGAAAAGCAGCGGTCCACCGTGGCGGTGTCGAAGCGAAGCGGGGGGTCGGTCTCCGAGGGATGAAAGCCGAAAAAAGCCGGGTTGTGGCCGATGATCATCGCCGCCAGGATTTTGGGGACGTAAAAGCGCGTCTCCTCCGGGAGGCGCATGTCCCAGTACCCGATGTCCGGGTTCTTGTCCCGCTGTTTCTGGATGTGGCCCTCGCCCCAGTTGTAGGCGGCCATGACCAGATGCCAGTCGCCGAATTCGGTGTAGAGATCCTGCAGGTAGTCCAAAGCCGCATCGGTGGAGCGCACCGGATCGCGGCGGGGATCCTCCCACCAGTCGCCCTTGAGGCCGTAGCGGCGGCCCGTGCCGCTGACAAACTGCCAGAGTCCGCTGGCGCTTTTATGGCTCCAGGCCTTGGAACTGAACCCGCTCTCCACCATGGCCAGGTAGATAAGATCCCTCGGCATGTTCCGCTCCACCAGCTTCGCGTCGATGAGGCTGTCATAGCGGCTGCGCCGCTCCAGCCAGCGCGTAAAGTATCCGCGCCCGGGCCCCGTGAAAACGCGCAGGGCCTGCAAAACCGGCTCGGGCAAGGGAGAGGGCAGCGGCAGATCGAAGGAGCGATCCGGCAGCCCCTTAAGCTCCGCGCTGAGATCCTTGACCTCCGAGTCGGGGACCTCCTCGATTTCCTGGTTCAAAAGCTCCGAAAGATCGCCGGCCTCGCCGCTCTTGTCGGCCTGGCTCACCGATTGGACGAGCCATTCCCGCACGGAGTCCTGATAGGACTGGGCGGAGGAGCGGATGTCCGCGCTCAGCGAGTCGTCGGTTTCCAGATCCGCGAGGTGGACCATGGCGCTGTCGAAGTATTCCGCGGCATCGTACCACTCGGAATCGTTCAGGCTCTCGCGGCCGAGCTCAATGTATTCGGCGGCATCGGAGGCGATGTCCGAGGCGAGAAATCCGGTGTCATTGACCGTCGGGGGCGGCGTCGGCGGGAGAATGGAAACCGGGGGCTTCGGAGGCGAAACCGCCACCGGTGGAGCATGGCCCGCGCAGGCCATCAATAAGATGCCGCACAGGCAGCATAGCCCGAAAAGGCGCGGAGAGCAACGGCTGCCCGCATGCCCTTCCCCGCTCCTATTCCTCGAAATCCAAGTCCTCTGCGTAATCATTCCACATATCGGATTTCTTGAACTTCGGGTTGTCGAAATCCACTTCCTCGTCCTCATCGTCGTTGTCGTCGACTTCTTCTTCTTCGTTGTCGAACGGCTCGCCCAAATCGTCGAAGTCGTCGTGCTTGGGTCTACGGCCGAAATGCCATTCCGGACCCTGGCTCCGTTTCATGCGCTTCCCCTCCCGGGAAAAAAGGATGCTGATTTTAACGCAAATATATCTTGGCAGGTCGGATTGTCAAGAACCTACAAATCGGGGAGGTTTAAAACCCCGGCTCGGCAGGTCAAGACCCCTCTTAAAACTCTAAGAGGAACCGACCTCACTTTCCGGGAAAACGCAGGACGCGCACCCGGATGACATTCTCAATACCACGCAAATCCTGTTCCAAACCCGCCGGCAAATCCTGCTCCAGATCGATGATATTGTAACCGACCTTGCCGTTGCTTCCGTTGGTGAAGGACTGGATGTTCAGCCCCGCCTTGCCGAGCACTTCGGTGACCCGCGCTATCATGTTGGGCACGTCCTTGTTGATCACCACCAGGCGGGTCCGCGTGGACTCCTGGGGAAAGGCTTCGATGACCGGAAAATTCACGGAGTTGACGACGATGCCGTATTCGAGATAATTGCGGACCTGCTTGACCGCCATCACAGCGCAGTTTTCTTCCGACTCGGCGGTGCTGGCTCCCAGGTGGGGCGTGCAGATCACTTTTTCCTTGCCAAGCAGAAGCTTGGAGGGGAAATCGGTGATATAGGCTCCGGCCTTTCCGTCGGCCAGCGCCTGAAGCACCGCGGCGTCGTCATAAATTCCCTTGCGCGCATAGTTCATGAGCACGACGCCGGTTTTCGCCATCTGCAATTGCTTGGCCCCGATGAGGTTGCGGGTCTGATCGGAGAGGGGCACATGCACGGAAATCACGTCCGCGGAGCGCAGCACGTCCTCGAGCTTGTGCGCCAGTTCCACCTTGCCGCTCAGGTAGTGCACGTTGGCGATCATGGGAAAGGGGTCGTACCCGATGACGTTCATGCCCTTGTCCACCCCGGCGTTGGCGACCAGCACGCCGATTTTTCCCAGGCCGATGACGCCCAGCGTCTTGCCCATGAGTTCGAACCCGGAAAACTGAGATTTGCCCTTTTCCGCCTTTTCATTGATGGCCTTGTCGTCGGCTTCTTTGCCCAGGGACTGGGTGAATTCCAGGCTCTGCTGAATGTTCCGTGCCGAAATGCCGAGCATGATGAACACGAGTTCCGCCACGGCGTTGGCGTTGGCGCCCGGGGTGTTGAAAACGCAGACGCCCTTTTCGGTGGCCTTCTCGATGGTGATGTTGTTGACGCCCGCGCCGGCCCGGGCGATGCATTCAATGGAGGGATACGCATCCGTATCCACCTGGGCGCTGCGCACCAGAATGGCCTCGGGCGAAGCGGCGTCGGAAGACACGGAGTAGGTGTCCGGGAAAAGCTTGAGGCCCTGGGAGGAGATGTTGTTCAGCGTCTGGATGCGGTGCATGTGGTAGAACCCCGTTTAAAACGCGCTAAACTTAGCCCCAAAGGCACGAAGATGCAACGGTGGCGGGGCATTCGGACTGTAAAATGAAGTAAGCCGTTGTTTTGCATGGAACTAGCCTAACGCAGCTCCATGGAAATCCCGGATCGAATTAGCGCTGACGAAAGGATGAAAGCGCCGAACGACTAAGGTGTCGTCGGGTGATCCGGCGTTTGGCAGAATGGACACGAAGTTGAAGGCGATGATTTCAGGAGTTCATACCCTCCGACGCCGACGCCTCCCAGCACGACGACACCCAGGGGCACTTCCCAGTAAAGCGCTTGCTGCCGGCGCTCCGAAGCGGCTTCCTTGCGGCCGCTCCATTTGTAGGTCATCGTGACCACGTCGCCGGTTTGGCGCGCTTCGTACTCCAGGTCATAGGGCGTGAACATGGAAACGCGGGCCACGTCGCGGATGTCGGGATCCATGCCCTTGGTGTCCTTGTTGAGATCGATTTGCAGCGAGTCCAGCGTGGTGCGGGTAATCGGGGGCACCGCAAGGGTGTCGAGCATCGCCGTGGCCGTGCCGACATGCGTGTCGTAGAAATCAAAGACCACGGCCTTTTTCTGCGCGTCGTAGTTGTAGAAGAAAGCCGAAGGTTTTCCGGAGAATGAAAACGCAATGCTGACGTCAAGGGTGCTGTCCGCTTCCATGGACTGGGTCAGCTTGACGCCCTGAAGCGTGCACCCCAAATTTTTGGCCGCGGCGGCGGTGGAAGAACTGGGGAGGTTGGACAAATCCTCGTACTGGGCAAAGGCACCGGTGGCGGCGAAGCTGAGCAAGAACCCCAGGAGTCCAAGATATGCCGCCGGATGCCCCGGAAACGCGGCGGCCCGGCGCAGGCGAAATCCTTTTTCGAGGCCTTTTCTCAACAGCTCCTCCGGCCGAAAACGTCTCCAACACTTCTCCAACACTATAAGGGAGGAGACGCGCTTCAGGCAAAAAGTAAACAAACTTAGGGTGAAGGATGCTCCGGACAGCAGGGAAGGCCGTTCGGTTTACTCGAGGATGTTTTCAACAACTCATAGGTGACGAACCCCGCACCGCCCGCCGCAACCAGGGCCAGCGGAAACTGCCAGTAAAAAGCCGTTCCGGAACGCAGCTGCCGCGTGTCTTGGGATCCCTCCGAGGGACTCCCCGGGGCGCCCGCCAAAGGACCCTCCACGCCGCTCTGGTTGAAGCTCAACGTAATGACGTTTTCCTCCTCGCGCACGTCGTATTCGAAATCGTTGGGGGTGTAGAGGGATACCCGCACGATGTCGCGAAAATCGGGCTTAAGTCCCGGCACGTCACGGTTAAGGTCCACGCGCACGGACTCCACGCTGCTGGTGGTGATGGGAGGCGCATGGAGAGTGTCGATAAGGCTTTCGCCGATGCGGGTGTCGTAGAAATCGAACACGACGGCTTTCTTGTCCGCATCGTAGTAGTTGAAATAGGCGGGGGGCTTTTCGGTCAAAAGAAAGACGATGTCGACTTCCTCGGGCCCGTTATCGTGCTTCTGCCGGAAGACCTGAAGGCCTTCGAAGCTGCAGGTTAAGCTTTCGCTTTCCGCGCTGTGCATGGGGACGTCGGGAGGATTGAGCCCGTCCTCATCCTGCGCGAAGGCCGCAAAGGCAAACAGCCACGCCCCCGCCGCCAGAATCAGAACCCGGACCGACGTCTTCACCGTTTCCGGCATAAACCTCTTCACGACCCTTTCACGCGCCCTTCACGTTTTAGGCTTGGAATAAATGGCTTCCACCTCGCGCATAATCTTCTGCCAGAAGGTGTGGCGGGGCCTGCGCGGCGTCTTTAAAACGGGTTCGGGATTGGATATGATGTCCGCGGCGCTGTGGAAGCGCTGATGCATGAAGGCCACCGAAGCTCCAAAAAGCGCGGCCGCCCAGAAAACGTAGGTCAGCAGCAGCGCGACCGGGAAGAGGGCGAGCGAACCGTAGAAAAGCCGGTTCTGCGCCAGGAGAAGCCTGGGAAAAAGAAACAGCGCGCGCGACAGCAGATAAATAATGAGCGTCGCCACCGTGGCGCCCAGGAGGGCCGGACGGGTCTTGACTTTCGTGTTGGGAAGGATGCGGATGATGAGCGCCATCTCCACCCAGATAAAGATCATAAGCCCCAGGGCCCCGAAAAGAAGGGAAAGTCCGTGAAAGCGCAGAACCGGAACGGCGCCGGTCGCCTCCCATCTTTCCAGTCCATGCCGGACATTGAGAAGGAGGAGCACCCCGGAAACGACGAGGGCAATAAGCAGCAGCAGGAAGGGCACGTAAACCCAGATGCGGTGGTACCAATACCGCTCGCGGCGGAGGTTCCAAACGTGGTTGACCGCCGATTCCACGTTTCCCATGGAAAGAAAGAAGGTGACAAGAAGGCCCAAGGTCCCCCATATTCCAAGCCCGTGGAATCCGATGCGCTGGGCCCTCCGGATGCTGGCGAGGATTTCGTCCATGGGCAGGTTCAGATTCAGGGACTGCGCCAGGTAGGGAACGAACCGCGAAAGCAAATGGAGGTAGCCGAGCCATCCCGCCACCGAGGAGAGCAGGATGATAAAAGGCACGAGCGCCAGCATGGTCGTGAAGGTCAGGGCGGCCGCCCGAACCGGCACTTCGTTCATCTTGAAGCTGGCGGCGGCCAGGGCGAGAATCCGGAGGAGGTTGACGGAGGGATGTTTCAAAGAGATATCTTTCTGCCTCGTGACAGCATTCGAGCGCCCGCTTCGTTTAGCGGGCAAAATAGCCTTTTCAATGTGCCTGATGCTACAGCCGGCGCGGGCCTTCAAAACCGCCGACGACGATCGCAATCTGCCGCTTTATCCCGGCGTCACGATGGAGCAAAGCCAGCAGGCCCACGCGGCCCTCAAGGCTTTTTACAACGGCAACGTCCCGGAATCGGAACAAATCCTGGCGGGACTCGAAAGCCAGGAGGAGGACGACAGCCTTCCCCCCTTAAGCCAGCTGCTGCAGGTGGGCACCGCCGTCATGCAGCTGCAGCGCAACGACGCCACCAACAAAAAAGAGGAAGCCCGCCTTCGCAAGCTCATCGCCGCCTCCGGCAGCAGGGGCCTGGCCGCCTGCGCCAAGGCGGATGCAAAGAGCAAGGCCTATCCGACCTACCTTCTCATCCAGGGCGGCATCGAGGGCTTCCTGGCCACCATGATCATCAACAGCAATCCGGCCAAAGCCCTTTCGGAAGGCCTGCACGCCCTGAAGTTTCTGGAAGAAGCGCAAAGCGCCGACAGCACCCTCGCGGACGCGTACATGGGCGAAGGCATTTTTCAGTGCAGCGTCGCCCGGGCCCCCATGATGGTGCGCGCGACGCTCAAGATGCTGGGACGCGAAACCAATCTGGGAAGCGGCCTGGAAGCCCTGCGGCGCTCCGCCTACGACGGACAGTACACGTCGGTGGCCAGCCAGCTGTTTTTGATTCAGTTCTTCTCCCCCTACGACGGCGAACTGCGGCAGGAAAAACAGCAGATCTTCCGCACCCTCATGAAAAATTTTCCGCAGTCCCCTTATTACCTCTTCCTGCGCGACGAGGAGGCCCTGTGTTTTTATCCCGACAGCTTTTATCAGGCCCATACGCGGCATTTACTGGAGCATAAAATTCACGCGGCCGAACCCCGCGACTATGCGGGATTCCGGTATTTGAACCTGGTCAAATACCAGTACACCTTGCTCAACCCCAGCCCGGCTCCCTTCTATGCCCCGGACACCGCGCTGGATTTGCGCGAGTATGCGTACTACCCGGTATTCATCCAGGCCCTGCGGATGCGCCGGGAACTCATGAACGACACGGCCGCGATTCTCCCGCCGTCGCAGGTGCGCGCGCTTCAGATCCTGAGGGATTCGACCTTAACGTTGCTTCACAATTCGAACATGACGCCCGCGAACCTGAAACTCTATGAATGGCACATCCGCGACGCCCTGAAGCCGAAGATGTGGAAGACGCATTCCGTAGAGACGGACACCGCCGACGAGGACTCTGCAAGCGGCGGTTAAAAAAATCCGGTCGGGTTAAAAAGAAAGTTCCAGTAGATTCCTTGAAGACCTAAGAACCTAAGGACCTGAGAACCTTAGAGCGGTTCCGCCACCAAAAGATCAAACGAAGCCCTGAAATCCCGGGCGCCTTCCGAGAAATAAACGCCCGCGGCAGCGAGCCATTGCTCCCACTCCTGCGGACTCAGAAGGGAACGCGCAAAGGCCAGGTAACTTCCGGGACGCTCCGCGGCGCGAACCATCCAGGCGTGCGCCTGCGAAGGAGTCAGCCTCCGCCTGTCTTCGTAGGTCACCTGCTCCCGTTGCACCCGCCAACCCGCGGCCCGCAAAGAAGTCTCCCACCCTTCTCCCCCGCTGGATCCGCTGCGGGATCCGTTGCTAGAAAAACCCCGGGATTTTTCCGCGACGTTTTCCGTGGCGGACAGCAGCCGCCCCAAAATGGCGGAAGGCATCCCGGCGAACCCTTCGCTCCAGGGAAGGTTTGCTTCGCGGCGGAAAGCCAGCACCCAGCGCGCCGACGGCGCCACGGCTTCGCGCACCGCGTTCATCCACTGCGCCGACGGAATCAAGGGCTGCAATCCCAGCACGGCGTCGAAGACGGGTTTTTCGGGAAGCTTCATCGCCAATTCCGGGAGCGCCTTCAGGGGCGCGCTCCATAGGCGGGGTCTGTTCAAGGGATCGACGCGGTCTATCCAGGCGGAAAGTTCGGACTCCTCCCGCGTGTCTTCGCAGCGGCACCACACGCCGCCCTCCACGCAGCGCCGCAAAGCCTCCCAGGTGAGAAAGCCGTGATGCCCGCCCAAATCGAGCACGAGACTCTCGCGCCGCAGTCCCGCCGCCTCGCAGAGGGCGTCCCGCAAACATTGCAGGGCTTCGCTGCCCGCGCCCGCCGCCCTGTCCAGCCAGTCCCCGGAGAGTTTGGAGGATTGCGAGGACGCCGCGAAGAGCGACGTTTCCGCCTCGTCCAACTCCGCCACCTGCGCTTCGCGATGGCGCAGGACCTCCCCGCGCACATCCGCCTCATGCCCCAGTTTTCCCGGCTCGTAAAAAAGGCGCCCCTTCAGGCCGGCAGGCAGGTATTGCTGCGCCACCCAGTGATCGCGGTAGGCGTGCGGGTAGAGGTAATTCTGGCCGTGCCCCAGGTCTTCGCCGTCGCGGCTGGCATCCTTGAGCGCATCGGGAACCTCGCCGACGCGCTCCTGGCGGACCACGGAAAGCGCGTCGAAGTAAGCCAGCGTGCTGTTGCTCTTGGGGGCCGTGGCCAGATACAGACACGCCTCGGACAAATGGAACTGTCCCTCGGGCAAACCCACGTAATCGAATGCGGCGGCGGCGGACATGACCACGGAAAGCGCGCGCGGATCCGCCAGGCCGACGTCCTCCGCCGCGAGGATGATCATGCGCCGAAAGATAAAGCGCGAGTCCTCCCCCGCTTCCACCATCTTGGCCAGCCAGTAGAGCGCGGCGTCCGGATCCGAACCGCGCACGGATTTGATGAAGGCGGAGATGGTGTCGTAGTGCGCGTCGCCGTCCTTGTCGTAGAGCACGGCCTTGCGCTGGATGCTCTCCTCGGCCACCGCGAGGGTGATGCGGGTGACCCCTTTCGCATCCGCGGGGGTCGTTTCCACCGCCAGCTCCAAGGCGTTCAGGGCGCTGCGCGCGTCGCCCTGGGCCATGCGCACGATATGATCCAAAGCCCCGGGCTCCTCTTCCACCTTCAGATGGCCGTAGCCCCTCTCCGGATCCTTCAGCGCGTTTTCCAGGGCCCTGCGGATGTCATTATCCTCAAGAGGGCGAAGCTGAAAGATGCGCGAGCGCGAGACCAGCGCCTTGTTGACTTCAAAGAAGGGGTTCTCGGTGGTGGCGCCGATGAGAATCAAAGTCCCGTTCTCGACGTGTGGCAAAAGGGCGTCCTGCTGCGCCTTGTTGAAGCGGTGCACCTCGTCGATGAAAAGCAGGGTTCCCCGCCCCTGCAGCGCGCGGGCTTCCCTGGCCGAATCGATGGCCTCGCGGATGTCCTTGACCCCGGCGAGCACGGCGTTGATGGCGATGAACTGCGACTTCGTGGTGTTGGCCACGATGCGTGCCAAAGTGGTTTTCCCCGTCCCCGGAGGACCCGAAAAAATCACCGAGGTCAATCTGTCGGCCTGAATGGCGCGCCGCAAAAGCCTCCCGGGTCCGAGGATGTGCTCTTGCCCCACAAACTCGTCCAGCGTGCGCGGACGGATGCGATCGGCCAGCGGCTGCTTCGAGTTTTTCTCGGAGGCGGAGAAAAGATCGCCGGATTTTTCACGCTTGGGTTTCACGGCAAGAAGGATAACAAGGCGCGAAAAAGAAGCCCATCCGTTCCCGACTGTTCCAAACCGTCAGCCCATCCCGGCTTTGCGAGAAAAATGGTATCCTGATGGCATGAAAGAATTGACTTTTTTACGGCGGCATTTTCCGCTGCGGCTCTTCATGCCTCTCCTGTTCTCGGCGAGTTGGGCTTTCGCCCAAATGCCTTCGGCCGCCCCCTCCCGCGAGGAGCGCCGGCAAGCCAAGGTGGCGGAGGAGTATCTCAAGGCAATAGAGGGAATGCATATCTCCACCCTCAAGGCCGACAGCCTGAAATCCGAGCTCGGCGACACGAATCTGATTCTGGTGGACGTGCGCCAGCCCAATGAACAAATGGTTTCCATGCTGCCCGGCGCGCTGACGCCCTACGAATTTTCTCAGATGTTCAAAACCGGGTTTCCGGCGGGCAAGCGCGTGGTGGTCTACTGCACCATCGGCCACCGCAGCGGAGAATACGCCGAGGAATTGCAGATGAAGGACGTTCCGGTGCAGAATCTCGAAGGCGGAATCCTGGGATGGACGCACGCGGGCGGGAAACTGGTGCGGGACAGCGGCGGAGTGGAGGTGTCCACGAAAAAGGTGAACGTCTATTCCGAAGACATGAAAAACTGGGTGGCGCTGGATTACCAGGCCGTGTGGTAGTTGCAGCGGCGCGGCAGCGGGAGTTTCCCTTCGCCGCCTCTGCCCCCGGATCTCTGCTAAACGCTTAAGATGCCCTGGCTTCGCCGGTTGACACGAGCTCAATGAAAGTGATTTCCGACCGGGTGCCCACGCGCATGGGCGGTCCCCAGTAACCCGTTCCCTGGCTGACGTAAATCCAGGTCTCCCCCATTCGATGCAGGCCCGAAATAAACGGCTGCTCGATATGCGCCAGCCAATTGAACGGCACCATCTGTCCGCCGTGCACGTGGCCGGACAGCTGAAGATCCACGCCCGCCTTCACCGCCTCATGAATCGTCTTGGGCTGATGCGCCAGCAGGACCAAAGCGCGTGAAGGATCATGGCCTTCAGTGGCCTTGGGCACGTCCTGCCCGTGTCCCGGCAGCATGCGCGCCGCGCTGGCATCGTCCGTGCCCGCAAGAGTGAAGAGGCCGCGCACGTCGACGCGCTCGTTGCGCAAAACGCGGACGCCCAGCGTCCGCAGATGGGCTATCCAGGCGTCGGCTCCCGAATAATATTCGTGGTTGCCGGTCACGAAGTAGACTCCGTCCCTGGCCTTCAAATAGCGCAGCGGTTCGACGAGATGCCGAAGATGCTCCACGGTCCCGTCCACCAAATCCCCGGTGATGACGATGAGGTCGGGGTTTAAGGCGTTGGCTTCCTTCACCACCGACTCCACGAATTCGCGCCCGAGGGTCGGCCCCACGTGCACGTCGGTGAGCTGCACGATGCTGTAGCCGGAAGCGCCCGCCGGCAGCTTCGCCAGCGGAATGTTCACGCGCCGCACCCTGAAGCCGCTCGCGACGTTGAGGATGCCGCCAAGGCCGACCAATCCCGCCGCCGCCGCGACGCCGGAGGCGATGGCCCGGAACATGAATCTTCTTCGCTCCGGATCCTGGGGATGAATGCCGATCACCGCGGCGACTCCGCGCCCGGCGTCGCTCAAGGCGCTAAAGACCAGGAGATAGAACAGGAATCCTATCCAGGTGTAAACCACCCAGGAAAGCGGAATGCTCAAGGCCCGCGGCGCGGTGCGCATGGTGATGAAGACAAGCGGAATGAGCGCGGCGAGCACGATCAGGGAAATCGTCAGGATTTTCCCCCAAGGCTCGGGCCACATCACGTTGCGCACCAGCTTGGTCCAGAGGTAGTAGTGGATAAGCAGGAGAATCGTCGTGAAGATTAAAAGGGGGATTAACATTTTGGACAAGCTCATCTGTTATCCATTCTTTTCTGTTCTTTTGATAGTGCGGGTATTCGTGAAAATACAACCCGGGGACAGAATTTGACATCATATCCCGCACGGGATACCTGATTTAAACTTCACCCAAGAAAGACAGATGCTTAAAACAACCCTCTCGTTAACGTTAACAGAGCAGGAAACCGGCTCTCAAGAATTTATCCCTCCCGGTATATCTCGGCCCCTGCCTCGACAAATTCCTTCGACT
>Ga0206883_1020_pt1 | contig 37445 bp, 34 predicted proteins | sample Alteio_BWOrgCont_2_FD_152910 | JGI IMG/M metagenome (GOLD analysis project Ga0206883, IMG submission 152910) | Enriched cells from forest soil in Barre Woods Harvard Forest LTER site, Petersham, Massachusetts, United States -... | ecosystem: Environmental > Terrestrial > Soil > Temperate forest > O... | reverse complement strand
GACAAGAATCTTTTGTTGCTGGCGACCCCCAATGGAACGCTGGAGTACAATCCCGTCTTTCGTCAGGTCACGCCTTCTTCGGTGCCTTTTCAGGGCACTTCCGCCGCTGGCGGAAATCCCGGCGACTTGAACGGATTGCAGCTGGGAAACGACTACACCTATCTCACCCAATCCGGGGTGGGAATAGTGCGCGATCGGTACAACCGCCGCGACTCCGTCAGCCTGGCGACCGTGTTCAATTATGATCATCTCTGGGTGCTTACTTCCGGTGGCGGCGCGTTTCTTGGATCCGCGCGCCGCAAGGAGGCGGATTCGAAATGGTTCGGCCTGTATGACTCTTCCGTGACCTCAGTATTCAGCGACGGCAAGCAGATCTGGTTCGGGTCTCCCAATCCCGCGGGAGCGCTGGTGCAGGCGAGCATCGATCTGTCCACCTGGAAGACTTATGCCTCCCAACAGGACTACGACTTCATCAACGGGTCCATCTCGGACATCGCGGAATGGCGCGGTTATCTCTGGCTCGCAACGGGCGAGGGCGTCGTCCGGCAGGATTTGCAGTCCGGGCAATTCCATCTTTATCAGCGAATGCAGGGTTCCACTGGCGTTGTCGTCACCCGACTGTTCGTTCACCAGGACCAGCTCTATGCAGGCACCGCCAACGGCATCGCCGTGATGGACGATCCGGACGGACAGTTTCACAATTCGGACCTCCCCCTCAACGTCACTTTTGTGGGGAATGATTTCTGCAGCAAAGACTCGGATCTATGGGCGGCCACGAGCCTCGGGCTTTTTGTGCTGCAAAAGAACGGGTGGAAATCGATCAAGGATGTGACCAAGCAGGATGTGCCGGATGCCGTCGGAGAGGACGTGCCTTCGGTGGCCTTTCACGATTCCAGCCTGTACTGGGCGAGCGCCGCCCGCGTGTATGAAAAGCCCCGAAGGCAGGAAACGGCGCCCCTCTTCGACGTGCCCAGTCCCGGAACGGCCGTTTTTCGGATCAGCTTCGACGGGGACAACCTTTTCGCGGGTTTCGATGCGGGAGTTCGGGTGTTCAACGTGAAAACACGCCTCTACGCCGACTTCCTGCTCTCGGATGGAATTCCAGGAACCAAGGTGCAGAGTTATTGCGTGAACAACGGTTTTCTTTGGATAGGCACTGATTTCGGCGTCATGCGAATCGCGCTGAAATCGTATTTGCCGTAAAGACTGTATTCACGAAAAGAGCCAAAGCGTATAAGCTTCGGCTCTTTTTAAAAGGCCCTTTAGGCCTTTAAACGGCCTTTAAATGGCCTTTAAACGCATCTTAAAATGTTTCTTAAAACGCCAGCGCGGCGCCGAGTTCCAGCGTAAAACCGTCTTCGCTGGCGAGTTCGGGGTTAAGGCCCGTGAAGCGGTATTTCCCGTCGGCATAGAATGCGATGGGAATCACGGGCACTTTAACATGGGTGCCCACCTGTAAAAACCAACCCACACTTTCCACAAGATCCGCGTTCTGGATGGCCGATACGAGCGCCGCTTGGGCCGCCGCTTCGTCACTGGTCGTGGGGTTGTAGCTGTTGGATTTTTCCGCATTGAGCAGGGCATTCTTGGCGAAGGTAGGGCTCAAGGTCGGCGTGGAAACGCCATAGCTGATGCCTGCGCCCGCGTAAATGGAGAGGATGTTCACGAGCGGCGGGAGTTTGAGAAAGGGATAGAGAACCGCCACATCGGTGAGCGAGCGGGCCGTAAAGGGAGTTCCCTTGAGGAAGGGAAAGGGAGAGTTGAACGTTACGTTAGTGGTATCTCTGCCGCTGGAACTGCTGTCGATGACATCCACGTTATAGTTCGCGAATTGGACGTCCTCCGTCAATTCCAGATTTACGAACGGAATGGCGTCGACCCAGACTTTGAGGCCAAAGCCCTGGGCACCCGAAGTGCCTTTTTCCTGCAAAGTCAGCGTCTGGGTGGATCCGCTGGGAGAAATCACACCGCTCGCCGCGTTCACCTGAAGCTCCCCGGGAGCCCATTGGAAACCAACGCCCATGACGGCGTGCGATTGGATGGCGAAGGCTCCCAGCAAAATTAGCGATTTGACCCATGGTGCTTTCATGATTTCCCCCGAAATGATGGCCATAGCATAGGAATTATTTCAACGCAATGCACGCCGCCATGCGGCCCGAAGCCGCTCCGTCCCGGCGGTAGGAAAAAAACCGGCCTGCATCCGTTCGGGTGCAGGCCCTTACATGACTCATGCGCGCCGCTGTGACGCCAGCGGCCTCCGCCTGACTCTGATTGCATCCGCGCAGATCGAAGAAGAACCGTTTCCCTTCCCTTTCATCTGTGGTATGCACATGGGGGGATGGAAGGGTTTTTGCGATCTCTGGAGAGATTTCGAGGGCCGGGGTTGAAAGACAGGGTCCGAAGGAAAGCCAGGTGGATTCGGGAAGACAGAGCCCGGCGGCGAAGAGGCTGTCCAAGGCGCGCCCCAGGATGTTTTCACGGGTTCCACGCCATCCTGCGTGCACCGCGGCAACGCAGCGCGTGAGGGGATCCGCAATGAGAATCGCCAGACAGTCGCCCAGAGTCACTGCGAGTACCCGGTTTTCATCGAGGGTGTAAACCGCGTCCGTGTTTTCGGGAAAGGAGTTTCCGGCGCCGGAAATCTCCGCGAGCCGGTTTCCGTGGCACAGTCGGGGAAGCGCCAGGGATTTCTCCGACAGGTTCTGTGCATGCAGCAGGCTATCCCAGTTCCGCCGCACTTTGTCCGGGTCGTCCCCCGAGAGATAGCTCAAGTTCAGGGAGGCGAAAAGGCCGCCGCTGACGCCGCCCGTCCGGGTGGTGAAAAAGGCCTGTATTCCCGGCACATCCTGCAAAACTGGGATAACGCCGGGAGTTTCCAGGATCATGGTGCAAGGATAATTTCCCGTGCGCTCCTTTACCCGTTGGATGCCATGAGTTAGTTTTAAAAACCGCTTTTCCGCTTTTCCCCGCATCGGGAGGCGGTCCGAGGGATTCTAATGGAAATATCATCCAAGCAGCCGCGCCCGGTCTCCTCCATCAAATCCTCCACCATGTGGGAATGGTTTGTCGATGATTTCTATCCCCGTTATGACAAGCAGCTTTGGCAGGTCCTCGCGGCTATTCTCATCGCCGTGGCCGTCTATTTCATTTGGAGTTACAACCACCAGAAAAACGAGATTTCGGAAAACAAGAAATTGGGGGCGGCCTACGTTCTTTTGGGGCGCGGCAACATTCCGGACGCTGAAAAAGCGCTGACAGACTTCCTTAGCCAGGGGCCCTCCGGTTTGGCGCGCGACAAGGCAAATCTCTATCTGGGCAAGGCCTATTACGATCAGCAGCAATACGACGAGGCTCTCGCCGCATACGGCCGCGTGGGCAAGGACGGCAAGGCCACGGTGCTGGTGTATTCAGGGGCGCTGCACGGCATTGCCGCCTGCTACATGCAGAAGAAGGATTATGCGGACGCCATTACAACGCTGGATGAGTTTCTGAAGTTGTGCATGCGCCGCACGGGCAATCCCAAAGAAAACCTGGCCGATCAGGAGATTGTGGACCTGAGCCCCGCGGTTCCCAACGCCCTTTGGAAAGAGGCCCTTTGCTATCGTGAGCTCGGACAGCCGGATCAAGTCAGGGCGGTCGTGGACAAATTGCAGAAAGCCTATCCCAGTTCGCCCGAAGCCCAGGACGGCTTGAGGCTATTGGCGATGATGGAATGATCGAAAAATCGAAAAATTGAAAAATTGAACATTGGGTAATGGATAAGGGAGGGTCCAGGCTTCGGCCGGTCCGTCCCTTTTTTTCTTCAGGCTTTCAAGAGCTGATCCACGACCATCCGAGGGAGAAGTAGAGGTAAGAGTCATATCCTGCCTCCACGTGGAAGCCATGCCAGCCGGCTCCGATTTCTGTTCTCCATCCGAATAAATCCTGGGAGGAATGCGTTTCCTCGTTTTCTCCGCTCTGGGAATCGGTGTAGAGATACCTGAAGTTGGCCAGGGTGAGCTCGGGCCCGCTCTGCAGATAAAATTTCCAGTGAGCTTTTTGGAATTCGACAAAGGCTCCGGTTCCCAGGTCGTTTTCAACCAAGGTGTAATTCCCGGAAACGTTGCCTTGCTCCTCGAAAACGAGGGAAGAGCCTTCATAGGGATAGCTGTAGGAACTTCCGAAACTGAGGTAATCCCATCCGCCTTGAACCCCTGCGCTCCAAGCCGTAGCACTAAGAGGCCGACTGTAGGCGAGATCCGCGCCGTAGGTAATAATCTCGCCCGCGCGCGGGTCGTACCAGGCCATGCCCCGAATCCCCGCTTCTCCTCCTTCATAGCGCATTCCCCCGGAAAGCCGGAACAGGGGAAGGATGGAAAGGTCGGCGTTCTGAAAAGGGGCTCCGCTGGGGATAGGCAAAAGGATGGTTGCGGCTCCCGCCTCCCATCCGGATCCCGTTTCGGAAGAAGGGACGCGTTCCGATCCCATTCCGGCTGAGATCAGTTTGAAAAAGGGAGCGGCGTAGGCGTCTATTTGGCTCTGGGGAACGTCGGTGCTCCCGATATTGAATTGCGCGTGTGCGCAACAGGCCACTCCCAACGTCGTCGCCAGGAAAATCCACCGGTTCCCTAAAGGCATACCAGGAAGGTATGAGTATTTTGCGGATATGTCCTCCTTTCGCCTTGAAGCCCCCTATCAACCTGCGGGAGATCAGCCTGCGGCCATCGCGGCGCTGGTCAAGGATTTCCGGGAGGGGGCTCCCTTTCAAACCCTGCTGGGGGTGACGGGTTCGGGGAAAACCTTCACCATGGCCAATGTGATCCGGGAGCTGGACACCCCCACGTTGGTGATTTCCCACAACAAAACTTTGGCGGCCCAGCTCTATCAGGAGTTCAAGGCGTTTTTTCCGCACAATGCCGTGGAGTATTTCGTCAGCTATTACGACTACTACCAGCCCGAGGCCTATATGCCGGTCTCGGACACCTACATCGAGAAGGATTCGGCCCGCAACGAGGAAATAGACAAGCTGCGCCTGCGGGCCACGGCTTCGCTCATGTCCAGGCGGGATGTGGTGGTGGTGGCCTCGGTTTCCTGCATCTACGGCCTGGGCGCCCCGGCGGAGTACCGCAAAATGATGGTGGAGGTGAAGGTGGGTCAGGGGGAGGGGCGCGAGGGATTGATGCGCCGCCTGATCGACGTCTACTACTCCCGCAACGACATGGAGTTTAAACGCGCGACCTTTCGCGCCCGCGGGGACGTGCTGGAGGTCCGCCCGGCCTACGACGATTTCGCCTATCGCATCGAATTCTTCGGCGACGAGGTGGAGCGCATCCGCCGCATCCATATTCTCACCGGCGAGGAGGAGGCCGAGCTGCAGGAGGCCCTCATTTACCCGGCCCGGCACTATGTCACCAGCGAGCAGGGCATGGAGAGGGTCTTGCAGGACATCCGCGCCGAGCTCGACATGCAATCGCGCAAATTTACCGCCGAGGGCAAGCTCATCGAGGCGCAGCGCATCAATCAGCGCACGATGTTCGACATCGAGATGCTGAGGGAGGTCGGTTACTGCTCCGGCGTCGAGAATTACAGCCGCATCATCGAAAACCGGCCGGTCGGCTCCGCGCCTTCCACCCTGATGGATTTTTTCGGGAAAGACTACCTCCTCATCGTGGACGAATCGCACGTCTCCATCCCTCAAATCCGCGCCATGTACAACGGCGATCGGGCGCGCAAGGAAAGCCTGGTGACATACGGTTTCCGGCTGCCCTGCGCCATGGACAACCGGCCCCTGAAGTTCGAGGAGTTCGAGGCGCGCATGCCCCACACGCTTTTCGTGTCCGCCACGCCTGCCGATTACGAATTGGAGAAAAGCGGGGGCGTGGTGGTGGAGCAGGTGATCCGCCCCACCGGCCTTCTCGATCCCGAAATCGAGGTGCGGCCCATCAAGGGGCAGATAGACGACCTGCTGCATGAAATTCACCGGCGCGTGGAGGTCCGGGAGCGGGTTCTCATCACCACGCTGACCAAGCGCAGCGCGGAGGATCTCACCGAGTTTCTGAAAAACGCCGGCCTGAAAGTCCAGTACATGCACTCGGACACGGACACGCTGGCCCGCAGCGAAATCATCAAGGAGCTGCGCGAGGGCGTCATCGACGTGCTGGTGGGAATCAACCTGCTGCGGGAAGGCCTGGATCTGCCGGAAGTGTCCTTGGTGGCCATTCTCGACGCGGACAAGGAGGGCTTCCTGCGCAGCAACCGCTCGCTCATCCAGACCATCGGCCGCGCGTCGCGCAATGTCAGCGGCAAGGTCCTGCTCTATGCCGACACGATCACCGACAGCATGCGCTACGCCATGACGGAGACGCGCAAGCGCCGGCAGCGGCAGGAAGCCTATAACCTGGAGCACGGAATCACGCCCACCACCATTGCGCGCGAGATCCACCACCATCTGCAAATCGCGCCGGAGGAGGGGACCCAGGTGGATCTTCACAACATGCTGGTGGCCGAACGGGCGCTGGAGTATGGCGTGGAGGACCTGAAGCAATTGCGGCGGGAAATGCAGCAGGCCTCCGAGGCCTTGGAGTTCGAGCAGGCCGCCTTGTTGCGGGATCGGATACGCGAACTGGAAAGGCGGGAATAGACCGCTGGTATCCCAATTGTTATTTTCCCTCTGTCGCGTTTTTGTTGCCGTGACTGCAGAAATCATCAGGCAACCATCTCATTCTCATATAAGGAGGATCCCCTGACCATGAACAAGACTTCCGCTCAAAGAAACCTCGCCGCCGGTTGGCTGACCCTGACACTGGGCGCTTTGGTGGCCCTCTGCATGAGTTTGACCGGGTGTTCGACGGATGATAATGCGCCCGCCATCACGTCACAGCCCGTGGGCTTGACGATCCTGACCGGAGGAAGCGCCAGCTTCACGGTCGGCGCGAGCGGATCCGACCTCACTTATCAATGGACTTTAAACGGCAGCCCCATCCCCTCGGCCACTTCGGGCCACATTGACGCTGACCAACGTGCCTTATACGGATTCTGGCTCCTATCAATGCACGGTCAGCAATTCGAGCGGTTCAGTGATCAGCAGTGCAGCAATTTTGTACGTGCAGACCGCATGGCCGGCCAGCACGACCATTACAGCGGGTGCGCAGGCTAATCCCGACTACGGCACCGCTATTGATCTGGACCTTCCGGCTGTTTTGACATCTGCCGCTGCAAATCAGAGTCAGGGCACCATTGATTTGCTGTTCGCTTATGATACCGCGGCGGACGATTACGAACTGCTTAGTCCTTATAAAGCCTATCAAGAGGATATTTCCGTCGCAGCTCATTACGATCCCACGCAGGTCCAGGATATCAAGCTGGTCAGGGTAGCCTCCAAACCCTTCAGTCAGGAGGCAGCCGAAGCGGCCTATAATGCTGGACCTCAGGCGGACGAGACTTCCGTTCAGGACGGGGATCAGTTTATCGTAAAGACCACCGAGGGCGCCTATGTGTATATCCTGGCGCAATCCATCACGGGCACGGGATCCTCAGATGGCGTGGCGACTTTGGTGTTGTCCATCGGGACCATTTAACGGGGATGAATTCTCATCGATGCTGATGGCTCAAAAAAGTGCCGCCTCAAAGAGGCGGCACTTTTTTTATGGCTCCCCACGCATTCAATGCGTTGAAAAGGCGGCAGTTTTTGTTGGAGTTTTTCGTGGCGGAAGAGGTGGGATTTGAACCCACGTTACAGTTTCCCATAAATCAGTTTTCGAGACTGACGCCTTAAACCGCTCGGCCACCCTTCCCTAAACCACGAAGGGAGGGAATTTTAGCAAACATGGAAGACATCCGTTTTCGGGGTTGCCCGGCGCGGCGATGAATGCTAACCTGAGAGAACCCGTATTTTTGCCATGGAATCAAAAGCCTCTCTTCCCACTTCGCCCATCCGTTGGACGGTTGAACCTTCAAGTTCGTTGGATCTTGGCGCGCAGGTATTGCCGGACGGGGTGCGTTTCGGGGTTTATTCCCGCTATGCGCGCCGCGTTCACGTGGCTCTTTTTCGCGAGGACGGAACCGAGCCGGTGGCCGTTCTTCCGCTGCCGTCCTGCCACGGCCACATTTTTCAGGGGTTCATTCCCAAACTGGGACCCGGCTGGCTGTACGGTTTTTACGCCGAAGGAAATTTTGATCCCCGCCAGGGGCTCCGGTTCAACCCCCGCAAGTTCCTGCTGGACCCTTATGCCCGCGCCCTGCAGGGAACCTTCCGCAACCCGGGCGGGATCCTTTCCGGACACGTGCCTTTGGCCCAGGACGCCGATCTGTTTCCCGACCACCGCCCAAGCCATTCCTTCATGCCCAAATGCGTGATTACGGAAAGCCATTTCGACTGGGGCGAAGAGCCGCCGCTCCGCATCCCGCGCGAACAGATGCGGGTTTATGAGGTGCATGTGCGCGGATTCACCGCGCACCCGTCCTCGGGCGTCGCGGCCCCCGGGACGTTCCTGGGGCTCGTCGAAAAAATCCCCTATCTCAAATCGTTGGGCGTGAACACGGTGGAACTCCTCCCGGTGCATGCCCGTTATTCCGAGGATCTGCTTGTCGACAAGGGGTTGTCCAATTATTGGGGCTATAACAGCGCCGGATTTTTCGCGCTGGAACCCAGCTACGGCAGTCGCGCCCATCCGGGATGTGAAATCGATGAGTTCAAGCTCATGGTGCGGGAACTGCACCGCGCGGGTATCGAAGTCATCCTTGACGTGGTCTACAACCATTCTCCGGAAGGCTCCGAACTCGGTCCCACGCTTTCCTTCCGCGGTCTCGACAACCGATCCTACTACGCCCTGACCGGTCCGGAGGACGCGCCGCTGCGCCTGTACCGCAATCCGACGGGTTGCGGCAACATGCTGGATTTCGGCAGCCCGGTGGTGGTGCGCATGGTGCTCGATTCCCTGCGCTATTTCGTGGAAGAGTTTCATGTCGACGGGTTCCGTTTCGATCTGGCGACCATTTTGGGGCGTCAGCAGGGAGGGGCCTTCGATTCCCGTGCGCCGTTCTTCGCGGCCGTCGCGCAGGATCCGGTCCTGCGTCCCGTGAAGCTCATCGCAGAGCCCTGGGATTTGGAAGCCTACGCCGTGGGCGGGTTTCCGGAGGGGTGGATGGAATGGAACGCGCATTTCCGCGACATCACCCGGCGGTGGGTGCGCGGGGATGATGAACTCCTTGCCGCACTGAGGGACAAGCTCGAGGGCTCTCCGGAACTCTACGAAGCGGCGGGGCGGGAGGCCTGGAGCAGCGTGAACTTCGTGACCTGCCACGACGGATTCACCTTGCGCGACTGGGTCACTTACGATCTCAAGCACAACGAGGCCAACGGCGAGGGCAACCGGGACGGGAGCAACGAAAATTTCAGCTGGAACTGCGGCGTGGAAGGCGAATCGGACGATGCCAAGGTGGAGTCCCTGCGCGCGCGGCAAACCCGCAATCTTCTTCTTCTCGCCGTGCTGGCCCGCGGCACGCCGATGTGGCTGGGCGGGGACGAATTCTTGCGCACCCAAAAGGGGAGCAACAACGCCTACTGCCAGGACAATCCGATTTCCTGGCACGATTGGAGCCGGGTCGACACCCAGGCGGGATTCCTGCGGTTTTTTCGGGAGGCCCTGAATTGGAGAAGCGAGCTGGATGTTCTCAACGTGTGGGCTTCCATCCCGAACAGGGAATGGGGCCGATGCTGGCAGGGATGGGACACCGCCGGCAAGCCTTGGGAGGAAAACAGGGCGCCGAAGGCCCGGAGTGCGGCGTTTCTGTTTCGCATGAGCTCGGTGGAAGAGACCTTGCCTTCCGAATTGAATCCGGGCGAAAACGGGTTTCTGCTCTACCTGCTTCTCAACACGGGGGACGAAGAGAAGGTCTTCAATCTTCCCGTTTTACCGCCACCCTGGCGTTGGCACCGCGTCGTGGACACCTCGCTCGCTTCCCCGGAGGATATTTCACCGGTGGGCGGGGAGAGTGCGCTCCTCATTGTGGATCGGTACACGGTCGCCCTGCGTTCTTCGGTATTATTGCGCACCGTACGCACTCTTTCTGAAGCCGAATCCCCGGGTTGAAGGCCCTCTGAAGGCGCTCTGAAGAGCCTGAAAGACGGCCTGAAAGAGCCGATTTAATCTAAATTTGACGACGCTTTGAAGACTGCCGCCTCGAAAGCCTTCCTCCGGCATGCCAAATAAACCGCCTTTCGATCCGTTAAAATTCCTTAAGACTTGGATCGTGGGTCGATCCTTGGATCCTTCCGATTCCAGGATTTTCACCAACATCTCCCTGATAGCCTTTTTTGCCTGGGTCGGGCTCGGGGCGGACGGGCTTTCCAGCTCCGCCTACGGTCCCGAGGAGGCATTCCGGGCCCTGGGCGATCATAGCCGCCTGGGACTTTTCGTGGCCCTGGGCTCGGCCCTGACCGTTCTGGTCATCTCTGCCAGTTATTCGCATTTGATAGAGCTCTTTCCCGCCGGAGGCGGGGGGTATCTGGTCGCCAGCAAACTGTTGGGACCGAAGTGGGGAATGGTTTCGGGATGCGCCCTGCTGGTGGATTACGTCCTGACCATCACCATCTCCGTGGCATCGGGCGCGGACGCCATCTTCAGTTTTCTTCCCCCCTCCTGGCACCACTACAAGCTGGCGTTCAATTTCATGATCCTCTTATTTCTGGTGGTCTTGAATCTGCGCGGGGTCAAGGAATCGGTGACGATTCTGGTCCCCATTTTCATGATGTTCGTGATCACGCACGTCTTTGCGATCCTGTACGGAATATCGGGACATTTGTGGGAGTTCCCGTCTTTGGTCCGCGTCACCGGCCATGATTTCCACACCACCTACAAGCAGCTGGGCATGATAGGGATATTGGCGCTGCTGCTGCGCTCCTACTCCATGGGCGCGGGCACCTACACCGGCATCGAGGCGGTCAGCAACGGCATGCCCATTTTGCGCGAGCCGCGCGTGCAGACGGGCAAGCGGACCATGGTCTATATGGCCGCCTCTCTGGCCTTCATGGTCTTGGGGCTCATGGTATGCTACGTGTTCTACAAGCTCCAGCCCGTCCATGGCCAGACCTTGAACGCGGTGCTGTTCACGACCTTGACGCACTCCTGGCCGACCGGCCTCGGCAAAAGTTTCGTTTGGATCTCCCTGTTCACGGAAGCCGCCATTTTGTTCGTCGCCGCGCAGACGGGATTTTTGGGCGGCCCGCGCGTGCTGGCCAACATGGCCATCGATCATTGGTTTCCGACGCGCTTCACCTTGCTCAGCGACCGTCTGGTCACGCAGAACGGCGTCTTCATCATGGGGGGCGCCGCGGCCATCGTGCTTCTGTTCACCAAGGCCTCCGTGCAATATCTCGTGGTGCTCTATTCCATCACGGTGTTCATCACCTTCGTCCTGTCCCAGGCGGGGATGGCGCGTTATTATTGGACAAACCGGGCCCGCGTCGGGCATTGGAAGCGCCGTTTTCTGACCAGCGGAACGGCGCTTCTTTTGTGCGCCTTTATCCTCGTCATGATGACGGCGATTAAGTTCTTCGACGGGGGCTGGATCACCCTCGTCATGCTGCTGCTGCTGATTTTCCTGGCGCTGCTGATACGCCGCCACTACGACCTCATCGGGGGGGTCCTGAAACGGATGGACAACCTGGTGCAGGCGGCCCGCCTCTCGGTCAGCGGAAGCTCCATCGGAAGAATCATGCAGGCCGAGGGGCGCGAGGAAGACGCCGCGCCGCCCACCTACGACCCCAAGGCGCGCACCGCGGTCCTCTTCGTCTCGGGTTTCAACGGCCTGGGACTCCATACCTTGTTTTCCATCATCCGGCTCTTCGGGGGCATTTACAAGAACTTCATCTTCGTGGAAATCGGCCTCATCGACGCCGGAAATTTCAAGGGCGAGAGCGAGACGGAAAACCTGAGGAAGCACGTCAACGGGGAGTTGAACGAATACGTGGAATTCATCCGCCGGCACGGATACTACGGTGAATCCGTTTCCGCGTTAAGCCACGATACCGTGGAGGGCAGCGCCGAGCTGGCGCCTCAAATCATGAACCGGTTTCCCCAGGCGGTTTTTTTCATGGGGCAGCTGGTCTTTCCGGAAGAAAGCTTCGTGTCGCGTTTGTTTTACAACAACGCGGTGTTCGCCGTGCAGCGGCGGCTTTATCATCTGGGAATTCCGTTTCTCATCTTGCCGATTCGCGTCAAGGCGCGCACGTAGCGCCGTACGCTCTTCAGGGCCTTGTCCCGAATCAGCCAGTTGCCCGTCAAGAAGGCCCGAGTCCGCCCATCGATCCAGCCATCCGACTCAGGTCGGATTTGGAGCGAACGGGAGGAACGCGTTAGACGGGGGCGTCGCCGTTTTCGGGGCCTTTGCGCAGGAATAAAAATCCCGTCAGCCCGAAAACCAGCAACAAGGACAGCAGCTCAATCAGGAAATTGGTGTAGGGCCCGAAGGGGAGTCTGTCGAAGGCCCATTTCCCTATGAGAAGCAGCGGGGCCAGCATGAGAAAGATTCCGTATATCGCCTTGCGGCTCCTATTCTCGTCGCCACGCAGAGCCCGCACGCGGGAGCGAATCCATAAAAATCCGATGAGGAGCGCGAGCCCCACTGTATAGCGTTCCCACATGATTTCAAAGCTAGTTTTTCAGTAATAGTTCACGCGGACAAGTGCGCATCCGCGAATACACACACAAAAAGGGGGAGTGGAGCCGTTATGAAGAAATCACGCGTCATGGCAGCCTTGTTGTTTTTCGGGTTCTGCTCGGCCGGAGCGCTGGCAGATCCCATGGCCGCCCAAAACATCGGTTTGGGATTTGTCTTTGGGTACCCGTCCGACGGCATTTCCCTCAAGCTTCCGATGAGCCCGAACACTTCCCTGAACGGGATTTTGGGATACGATCTGCAGCACGGCGACATGGACACGCGTTTCGACTACGTCTGGTATCAGAACGGCCTCTTCACCGTGCCCAAAGGCGATCTGCCGCTGTATTACGGGGCCGGTGTGCACGCCGACGCGGGAAAACATTACGACATCGGAGTGCACGGGGTGGTGGGAGTCGAGTATCAGGTTTCCAGCGCGCCCTTGGATTTCTTCTTTGAGGTTGCTCCCGGAATCAACCTCATACCCAACACCGATCTCTATTTTTCGGCCGGGCTGGGCGCGCGCTTCTTCTTTTAAATCCCCTTAAGCCCGCACTCCTGCAAACACTCCCGATTTAGATCGATTTATAGAAGTCGATCTAAATCCATTTATGACAATCGTTTAGGCGGCCCTATCCTGACGGCCCGGCCAGCAAAGGATATCCCATAGTTTAACGGGAATTTTGGATGGGTATATTATGCTCAATCGTGAAATGTCCCTATTGCCAATCCGACGAAGACAAGGTGGTGGACTCCCGCTCCAGCCGCAGCGGAAAGGCCATCCGCCGGCGCAGAGAGTGCCTTGGGTGCGGACGGCGCTACACGACCTACGAATACGTGGAGATGACGCCTTTTGTCATCGTGAAAAGCGACGGACGGCGCGAACCTTACGACCGCGTTAAAATTCTGGAAGGCCTGAAAATGGCCTGCACCAAGAGGCCTATTTCGGCGGAGACCGTCGAACAGATGGCGGACAACATCGAAAACCAGCTTCAGACCATGGCCGAAGGGGAGATCAGCGCCAAGCAAATAGGCGAACTGGCCATGCGGCAGCTATATCAAGTGGACGAGGTCGCCTACATCCGCTTTGCGTCGGTCTATCGAAAATTCAAGGAAGTGAAGGAGTTTCTTTCCGAGATCAAGGCGCTTGAGAAGTCGTACAACTAAGCGGCTGAGTAACTGAAACAGCGGAACCAAAACTGCGGAACTAAAACAGCGGAAGCATTTCGTTCTAAAAATATCCCGAAGAATAGGCCGCAAAAGTGCGGCGCCAGAGCGAAAAAATAAAAGCGGTTAAAACGACGGCGACAAAGCGGCGGCTAAAGTTTCGGCCCAATAAAACGAGCCGCGAACTTTAAATTCTGCCGTGACGCGCGCCGCGGAGCAGCGATGAAATTTGCTTGGGAGAAAGTTCGTCCGCGGACTTTTTCCTTTTGGGAGCGCATTCCTCGCACAGGGGCACATACTCATTCGACACGGACACGGCGCCTTCGGCGCGGCCGGTTTCTGCGATGTGGTACTTGAGCGTGGGACGTTCTTTTTTGCAGCGATAGCAAAGCGTCACCACGGGTTTCTGTTCGCCGCGGACGATTTTGTCCTTGACCTTGTCCTTGCGGGAAATCTCGTAAGCCCGGCTCAAAGCCTGGTTCTTTCGCAGGAAGCGGTCGTGATTGTCTTCGTTTTCAGCGGCCATCATGGGCGCTTAACCCCTTTCCGTCCAACCGCGAAGATCGCGGACACAGAAAATACTTCTTTCAGGGGGCTTTTGCGGACAGGAAGCTGTTCCAGGGAAGGTTTTCCAGGGCGGTATGGGAAAGGAAAACCCGCCCCATCGAGGTCAATTGCAGCGGGAGAACATGCAAAGCCCGTTTTTCTCCGGCGCCCCGTCGATGTTTTTCCAGAAAAGCGTTGGCGTGGCTGTTGAGATCCAGAAAACTCACCCGTTCGCCATTCCCGGCCAAAGCCGAAAGTCCCGCATTATAGGCGCGGGCCTTTTCTCTTTGGGATTCCTCAGGAAGAAAAGCCTCGCAGACGGAGGTGAAGGCGAGATGAGCCCGCGTTTTATGCTGAATCAGCTGGAGCAATGCCTCCAGATTCGCCCGCATCCCAGACGGTTCGGCGGATTGAAGCAAATCGGCGGTTCCAAGGCCCAGAAAGACAAAATCCGGGGCCTTGCCGATGACGTGAAAGGGTGCGCCCTTGAAGGCGGCTTCCAAGGTGAGGTGTTGCTCGCCGGGATGAAAGGATTGCAAGGCGGCTTCAGGATGGCGTAACACCAGTCCATCCATCAGTTGTTCGCTATACCCCTCGGGGGGGCATAGGAGACCGTCGCCGTAAAAGACAAGGTTCTTCATCAACTCCCCGAACGCGTCAGGAATAGCGACCCGAGACCCATTAGGAGCCTCGAAAAAGAAAAAAATGGGCCCACTCCGGCTTGAACGGAGGACCGGACGATTATGAGTCGTCTGCTCTAACCAACTGAGCTATGGGCCCTCCCGGCCAAAGGTACTCTCACTTCCCTTTCCTTTGCAATAAACGCCACTTATGGCATGGGACAAAGGAGTGAGTTGGAGCGGGATTGAGGCAGCCTAAAAAGGTCGGGCCGGTAAAAGGCCTTAGCGTTATGTTTTTAACCAATTGTCATCTGCGCGCGGGTAAGTTCGGAATCAAAATCACTGGCGAGGAAAAAGCGATGCGTCCATTCATGCGAGTTTTGGGAATCGGCTTTGTTCTGCCCCTCATGTTTTGGGGTTGCGAGTCCAAGCAGGAAGCGGCGGGGGATGCCTATCTGAAAGCCGGAGACGCGGGCAATGCCGTCTCCCAATATGAGGAAGCCCTGCAGCAGGGCAAGGTGTCGGACGCGTTTTACGATCATTACACCCAGGCTTACATCCTGCTCATGCAGACCCAGGCCAACGCGGATCCCAGCGCGGAAATGCTGGATCCTTTAAAGGACAGCCTGCTCAGCCTTTTGAAGCAGTATCCCAACGCGGACAACGAGAGACAGGCATCCTCGGTCATGGTGCAGGTGGGGCAGAAACGGCTGACCTCGGGAGATCCGCAGTCCGAAGAAAGCGGCTACCAGTTTTTGCAGGCCGCGGCGGCGTTGCCCGGAAAGTCCGAGGACGTGGACGCTGAGTTCGCGGCCGCCAAGAAGGACTATGTCGCGGCCAAGCTTCAAGACGCCGAAGCCAAGCTGAACTCCGCCGCTTCCGACCCCAAGAGCACGGATGCCATCGTGGCCGATTACGAGTTGAACCAGCTGCTGCTGGTGACGGGCGAGGAAACTCCGGAAATGCAGGCGCTTTGGTCCAAGGTGCGCCTGAAGAATCTCAACGCTTACCTGTATTTCAGCGCGCCGGGTCTGCTCGATGAGGTCGACGCGCGCATCAACAAGTACGGACTGCTGCTCGCCATCGTCAAGTATGATTCAGCTTCCTCCCCGCTCCTTTTGGGCATCAAGGTTTGGAACGCTTCCTCCGGGCCGGTGGAGTTCGACGGCACCAACTTCACTTTGGTGGATCGTCAGGGGAACTCGTATGCGCCCGTGGCAAGCCTCAAGGCTTTCAAGAAGAAAGCCATGGTGGAAATGGGACAGGAATCCGATGTCGGAGGGCTTACCTTCAAGCTTCCCAAGGGCGCAGAGCCCGATTACGTGGAGCTTAAGGTGGATGACGGCCGCGTAGGCCGCAAATATCTGCCCTGATCCTCTTCACGGATTGTGCGGACGAGGGCTTGTTCTCTTAAAAGCCTCTAAAAGTTTCTTAATCCGTAATCCCGCCATCCTGCTATTTTAACCCGCTCATGTCGCTATTCAATTGGTACTGGCGAAGTTTCGGGTTGCCCTTTTCCCGCGCGAAGGGTGTCGTTACCGATGCCATTCCTTTTTCGTTAGTGGAAGCCTCCCTGTGGGTGGGTGGGCTTGCGACCTTGATCTTTTTGCTTTCCCTTGCGCGGCGCAAGGACGCATGGGCAAAACCCTGGGTGCGCCGGATTTCTTTTCTGCTGGGACCGGTGTTTCTAATAGCCCTGGGGCTCGGTCAGGGGGCGTTTCCCATAAGTCTCGCACCCACGGCCTGGCGTCCTTCTTTGACGCAGGACTTCGGCACGGACAGCCTGAGCGAAGACACTTTCAAAACCTGGGCGGCGGAGCGCGAATACCAGTTGCGCGAAGACTTCGATTGGGCCGGATACCAATCGCTGACGGAGCAGGAGGTTCTGAACGCCTGCACGGCCAGTTTGGACACCGTGCTTGAGGATTTGGGACTGCCGCCCGGACGGAGGGTGCGCACCATCAAACCCATGGGACCCTTGACCACCGCGATGGGGCTCGTCTACGGGGGGCCCGCCTTCCATGATCCTTTCTACGGCGAAATAGGCATGGTGCGGCAGAAGGATGCGCCTTTCCCGCACCACTGGCGGCTCATCGCGGCCTGCCATGAGTCGGCGCATGCCAAGGGGTTCACCCGCGAAATGGATGCGGAAATCCTGACCCAGTTGGCTCTCCTGCGCATTCCCGATCCGCGCTTTCAGGTTCTGGCAGACATTCATTTCCTGGAGAAATCCGGGCTTAAAGTGCAGTGGCCGGACAGCCTGATTTCGGAGGCGCGCGAGATGCGGGAGGAGAGGCACGAGGTGGAGAAACATCAGCGGGTGATCCTGTTCCTTCGGCATTGGGTGAACAAGCTGAACCTGGAAAATTCGGCGCACAAATACGGAGATCGCAGCCGCCTTGAAATCTGGGACCCGCGTCAGCCCTTTTTCGCCACCGTCCATCGTTTACAGGCCAAGGTGCTGGCTCCGAATTGAACGTTGCTTTTTTTTGATGATCGCTGATTGACATGGCCGCCAAACGCAAAATCACTGGCAAAACTACTGGCAAAACTTCCGGCAAACCTTCAGCCGCTCCCGCGCTAGTCCTCTACGATTTCAAAGTGGAAGAGGAGCTGGACTTGCACAGCATGGCGGTGGACGAGGCGCTGGCCGCGGTCGATGAGCTTTTGGAGCGGCATCGCAGGAGCCCGGGATCCGTTCTGCGCATCGTCCATGGGCATTCCAATTCCTCTCCGGACTCCATCCGCAAGAGCCTCTACCGCAATCTCACCACGGTATGGAAGCGCCGGGTGAAGCGCTACCGGCTGGACATCAACAATCCCGGCGCGACGCTGGTGAAAGTCTCCGGCGCTTGACCTGAAATCTGTATGGTTCTACCTCTTGCCTTTGTCCCGGACTTGTGCGAAAATAACGGGGAGAATAGCGGCTTATCATGAATTTTAAGAAGAACATTCTTTGCATCGGCGCGGGTTACGTGGGCGGTCCCACCATGACCATGATCGCGTGCAAATGCCCCTCGTACAAGGTCACGGTGGTGGACATCAACAAGGCCCGCATCGACGCCTGGAACAGCGACACGATTCCCATCTATGAGCCGGGGCTCGACGAGGTGGTCCGGCAGGCCCGCGGGAAGAACCTCTTCTTTTCGACGGACGTGGATCAGGGCATCCGCGACGCGGACATCATCTTCGTGTCCGTGAACACGCCCACCAAGACCTTCGGGCAGGGGGCGGGGCGCGCGGCCGACTTGCAGTACTGGGAAAAGACCGCCCGCCAAATCCTGGCCAATTCCGATCATTCGAAAATCATCGTGGAAAAATCCACTTTGCCGGTGCGCACCGCCGAGGCCATGGAAAAGATTCTGAACAGCAACCCCAAGGGCATCCAGTTCGAGGTTCTCTCGAACCCAGAGTTCCTGGCGGAAGGCAGCGCGGTCCAGGATCTGGAAACCCCGGACAGGGTTCTCATCGGCTCGCGCGAGACTCCCTCGGGACTCGCGGCGCGCCAGGCCCTGGTGGATATTTACGCGCATTGGGTGCCCTCCGAAAAAATCATCGAGTCCAACGTGTGGAGCGCCGAGCTTTCCAAGCTGACCGCAAACGCGTTCCTGGCCCAGCGGATTTCCTCCATCAACAGCATTTCCGCGCTGTGCGAAAAGACCGAAGCCGACGTGGGGGAGGTGGCCTACGCCATCGGCATGGACAGCCGCATCGGCCCGAAGTTTCTCAAGGCCAGCGTGGGTTTCGGCGGCTCCTGCTTTCAGAAGGACATCCTGAACCTGGTCTACATCTGCCAGTCTTACGGATTAAGCGAGGTCGCCGAGTACTGGGAATCCGTGGTGAAAATCAACCAGTGGCAGCAGAAGCGCTTCGTGCAAGGCATCCTGGCGGGGCTCTTCAACACCGTGGCCGGCAAGCGCATCGCCCTGCTCGGCTTCGCCTTCAAGGCGGACACCGGGGACACGCGCGAATCGCCCGCCATTTCCATCGCGCTGGGACTCCTGGAAGAGCATGCCCACGTCATCGTATCCGATCCCAAGGCGCTCGCCAACGCGCGCCAGGATTTGCAAAGCGTTTCGGAGCAGGACATGGTCTTCGAAGCAGACCCTTACAAGGCTGCGGAAGGCGCGCACGCCATCGCCATCCTGACGGAATGGAAGCAGTACAAGGATTTGGACTACGCGCGGATTCTAAAGTCCATGCAGGAGCCCGCCTTCATCTTCGACGGCCGGAACATCCTCAATCACAAGAAGCTGTTCGAGATGGGATTCAACGTGTTTGCCATAGGAAAGGCGCCGCTGAAGCATTTTTGAGGCTTAGAAACAGGTCGTTTGGATGAGCGTAATCCCCGGGTGCAAACCTGTGACTCAAGTATGACGCAATGACTCAATACGTCGCTTTTCTCCGCGGCATCAACGTCGGCGGCAACGCCCTCATCAAGATGACGGATCTCGCCAAGGTTTTTTCCTCCCTGAAATTCAAGAACGTCCGCACCTATATCGCCAGCGGAAACGTCCTGTTTGAATCCCCTGACGCAGATCCGAAATCTCTCGAACTCAAAATCGAGAAGGCCCTTCAGAAGGCGTTTGGAATCGAGATCTCCGTTCTGGTGCGAACCCTTTCCGAATTGGAAAAAATCATCGGCCGGGATCCCTTCGCAAAGAAAAGGACGGATGCCAACTGGAAGCTGTACGTGGTGTTCTTGAAGGAGGCCCCTTCAGCGGCTCTTAAAAAGCCGCTGCTCGCGCTCTCGGGGGATCTCGAAACGTATGCGGTGGAGGGCCGGGAAGTCTACAGCACGATTCATAAAAGCCATCCCAAGCCCACGTTTTCGGGAAATTTCATCGAAAAGCATTTAAAAATGCCCGCCACGGCGCGCAATTGGAACACGGTTTCTAAAATCGTGAAGATTCCATGAGTCCGCATCATTCCACGTGATTCCGATTAAAAGAACATAATGCCCGAAAAATCCTCATTCAGCGTTGCCGGTCGGATTCGAAGCTTCGGATACGCCTTCCGCGGCGTGGGGACGATGCTGGTCTCCCAGCATAACGCCTGGATTCATCTCGCGGCAACTATCGCGGTGGTCATCGCGGGTTTGTGCTGCCATCTCAGCGGAATGGAATGGTGCTGGATTGTTTTGGCCGTCGTTTCCGTTTGGGTGGCGGAAGCCTTGAACACGGCGCTGGAGTTTTTGGCCGACGCGGTTTCTCCCGAGGCGCATCCTCTGGTGGGAAAGGCGAAGGACGTGGCGGCGGGGGGCGTCCTGATTGCCGCGATAGGATCGGTGGTGATTGGCTTACTGGTTTTCGGACCGCATCTCTTTAGATGATTTTAGATCCGTCAAGTTTTTTTTAAACGCGACAGGAAAAAATCCACGGCGGCGGTTCCGGATTCGCCGAGGTCCCGCGTAAACGCGTTCACATACAGCTCGATATGGGCCCGCATCACTTTGGGTTCCATCGTTTGGGAATAGCGTCCGCAAAGTTTCACCGCCTCGGCTTCATGAGCCCATGCCCAGTCCAGGCTTTCCCGGACGGTTTTCTCGATTTCCACCGCGGGGGGCATGCCCGTTTGCCGGCGATAGGCCAAGGCCCCGAGCGGGATGGGAAATCCCGTGGCCTTTTCCCAGTGTTCCCCCAAGTCTTGAACAAGACGCAATCCGTCCTTCGCATAGGTGAACCGCATTTCATGAATCACCACGCCCTGTGTTTCCGGGCGGCCGCAAAGTTCGCGATAGAGTTCGTCGAAGGGAAGGAAGCGTTTGCGCAACGAACGCCCCGCCCAGAAGTTGAGTAAAAAATGGGCGGTGGTCTGCTCCCCCGGAACCAGCACCTCGGCGTCCGGGTCCCAGGCTTTCCCCCCCGTGAGCAGCAGGGGGCCGCAGCCCCGCCCCAAAGCCCCGCCGCACCGCAGCAAGGAATAGTCCACGCAGTTCAGGGCGTTGGCATAGCTGATCTTCATCAGGTCGCCAGCGCCTTCCTGGGTGAGACGATTCAAGGTTTGCACGTCTTCGAAAATGAAGTCGGCATCCCAGGAAGGTTTCACTTCCCCCAGTAAAATCCCGGAGAAGATGAACACGTCGTTGGGGCAGGGCGAGATGCCGACGCGCAGTTTCACGACAATTGGCTCCGACGGGCTTCCCAGAAAGTGCGCAGGGAACGCAAGGCGGCCTGAATATTTTCCGGCCGCATGTCCCTGTCCGAAGCGATGTTGCTGATGGAGCGAACTTCGAACATGGGGATGCGGCGCACCGTGGCGGCCAGCGCCAAGGCGGCCCCTTCCATGCTTTCGAAGTCGGCGCCGAAAAGTTCGCGGCGCAGAAGGCCCGTGCCCGCGCGCCCCGTGCAACTGTTTACCGTGGCTCCCCGTCCCAGGCGGACGCGCAGGGGCGCTTCGCTTTCACGCACCCAGTCGGGGATTTCCAGGGCGAGGGGCGTTTGAAGCAGGGGATCGGCAAAGGGCGTCTTTGCAAGCGGAGTGAACGCTTCCTCGTTTGGAAGTTCCATTCCGATGTCGGCAAACACTTCCGAAACGCCCACGGTCACGTCGCCGATGTTGAATCCGCTGTCCGGGTAGGCTCCCGCGATGCCGATGTTGAGCAGCCAGGCGGGTTTCAGGGACTCGAGCCAGGGAATGAGCCGCAATAGCGTGACGGGGATTCCCACACCCGTGACGGCCGCATAACCCTCGCGGATGCGCCACAACCTATCCGCTTCCACAACCTCGGCACCGGCCAGCCCGAAGGTTTGCAGTTCATCCGCCGTGGCGGCGCAGACAAGGCCGGGTTCTGAAAGTTTCACCGCGACTCCAATTCCTTCCGTGGCTCTGATCGCTCCAGCTGGATTTGGAGTTCCAGGGACGCGGCGTCCGCAGGATCATATTCGGCGGGAAGGGGAGAGAGGCAGCTCGCCATGCCGAAGGCCAGGGCGCGGCGCACGGCGGCTTCCGGGTTTAATTTGCGCAGGAGGCCGTCCGCCAATACGGCAGTGACCGTGTCTCCCGCACCTATTGGATTTACAGTATGGCGTGAGTTCGGGAGGGGAGGCAGGGGATACGTTCCATCCGCGGATTTCGAATGCGAAACGCGTGCAGGTTTCGCGCCCTCGGTGATGAGGGTCGCGGGCCATGCACCCGATGGACTCCCGGAGAGCTTCGCGAATTCCTCCGCGTTGACCTTAATCCAGGAGATGCGCTCCAATATTTCCGGAGTCAAGCCCATCGCCGAGTCCCATAGAACGTGCGCGGCCCGGGTTTTTTTCAAGATGTGGGCGTAGATGAATTCCCCGACGCCGCGCGGCACGCTGCCGCAAATCAGGATGGCATCGTAGGCCGCGCCGGACGGAATTCGCGCCAGCAGCTGCGCGGTCAATTCGGGATCGTCCACGTAAAACGGCTCGATGACTTCCGTGGCGGAAGGCCCTTCTTCCCCTTTCTCTGATAGAATCGTGATGCATTCGCGCGTGTTTCCCTGGGTCCGGACGTGGAGGCTGCGCACCTTCCAGGCTCCGCAGGCTTCCAGGCAATGCCGGCCATTTTCACCTGCCAGGATTTGCAGCACGGAGACGTCATGACCGAGGCGGGCCAAGACTTTGGCGGCATTGAGGCCTTTGCCGCTTGCCAGCGATTGGCTCTGCCGCGCGCGGTTCACCGACCCCGGTTTGAAGGCAGGCAAAGTGAGCACGCGCTGCCATGCGGGGTTGAGTCCCACGACTAAAATTTTGGACATTTGAGCAAAGTTAGGATTTCAGTTTCGACTCTCCGGATTTACTATGTAGTTCCCATGGCGCGCACGAAACAACTCCCCGACATGGCCCTGGCCACGCGCTGGCCGCACCGATTTTTAGACCTGCTGCCCGCCTCCTGGAAACGCGGCTATCTGCTGCGTCAAAGCGGCGGAGAAAGCGCCGGCGAGGTTTTTACCCTCACCGAAAAGCTCCACGGCGCGAAACGGTTTCTCATCTCCTGGCCGGAAAAGGGCGAGAACCTGCTCATCGCCTATCCCGCCATGCGGGTCCTCCGGGAGGCGACGGGTCCGGACGCGGTCTACGTCCACCTCGTCTCCGCAGGCCTGGCCGCGGCCGTCGCGGAGCTGTTCCCTGGAGAGCAGATTCTTTCCTGGTCGCGCACGGAACTGGCATGGCACGAGCCTTCCGTGCAGGCCATCAAAACTTCGCTGCAAGTCTTCGCCCCCCAGGTTTCCCTGAACCTGATGCACCCCGTTCCTTCAGTCCTCAGCGCCCTCATCAAAGCTTCCGGAGCGGGTCTGCGGATGGCGCTCTCGGTTCCCGGTGCGGAGGCTGGCGCGGATTCCGCGGCACTGTTAACCGAAACGGAGCCGTACGCGAACGTGCAGCTTCAGGCCGCCTTGGGCAGTCCCTGGGCCGGCCATTACTTCCAGTTTTTGAATTCATGGAGGTATGCCGGATTTTCGATGCAGGAAACCTGGACGGCCTTTGGCAACGACGGGGATGCGTCCGGGATTACTGAAGCATGGGCCGGATCCAATGCGTCACCCGAGCAGACCTGGCTTTATATCCATGACGTCTCGGACACCTCCCGAACGCTGGACGACGATTTCTATTCCTGGCTGTGGGAAAAGATTCAGATGCGGGAGACGGAAGACGTCTCCATCGTCATGGTGGTTTTGAATTCCATCGGCACGTCCCTTGTCCGCGAGGGGAGATGGCGCAATGTTCCTGTCCTCAAGGCCTCGAGTCTTTCCGAGTATTCCAGCCTCGTCTCGCCCGCGCGCGGCGTGGCCGCGTTCCAGGGATGGGGTCTCCACATGGCGAGCCTGGCGGAAGTCCGCTGTCTCGCCTTATTGCGCCGTGAAGAAGCGGCCTACGACGTTTCGAAATGGAATCCGCTGTTTGAGGTGGAGTGGGTCGCTTAGGGAGCTTAAGGATCTTAAGGAGCATGAAGGACCGTTGAGGACCAGGGAGGATGGGATAAGACTTAAGGGCAGGGAAGCCCGCCCAGAATCTCACACCTCACATCTCATCTTACACGAACGCTTTCACAAATATTTTTTCCACTTCGGATTTGCCTGCACCTTTTTCACCAGCTCCTTGAGGCGGGCCGTGTGCGCCTTGTCCGCCACCAAGGTCACGCCTTCGTGCTGCACGATGAGAAGATCGCGGACGCCAAACGCGCAAACCAGCCCGGCATCGGTAAAACAGGTCGTTCCTTCGCTGTCGAGCAGGAGCGTTTCGCCGATGGATCGGTTGCCCTGCGCGTCCGCCGAATGGAGCCTGTCCAATGAACTCCAGGCGCCGATGTCATCCCACTTGAATTCGGGAATGACCATGCGAATGCGCTCGGCTTTTTCCAAAATTCCGTAGTCGATGGAAATGTCGGGAATGTTGGCGTAGATGCGCTTCAGCTTCGAGGAAAAATTGGCTTTGCGCGGATCCAAATCCCCCGCGGCTTCGAAAGCCCTGGCGGTCTGGGGCAGATACTTTTGGAATTGCTCCCAGAGGTAATCCACGCGCCAGGCGAACATGCCGCTGTTCCAGAAAAACTTTCCGGAGTCCACGTACTGCCGCGCCTTCTCTTCGGAGGGCTTTTCATGGAAACCCGCCACGCCGAATACCTGCAGCCCACCGGTTATGCTTTTGTCGCCCTCAGCCTCGATGTAGCCATAGCCCACTTCCGGGCGGCTGGGCCGGATGCCGAACGTGACCAGGCAATCCCCGCGCTCTGCAACCTTTGCCGCCGCGGCCATGGCCTTTGAAAATTCCGCCGCGGGCCGAATGGCATGGTCGGCCGTCAGGATAAGCATCACGCCCTGCGGGTCTTCCCGCTGGATGAGCCGGGCGGCCAAGGCCACGGCGGCAGCGGTGTTGCGTCCCTGCGGTTCAGCCAAAGTCAGGACTTTTTTCATGCCCTTGGATTTGGCTTTGACGGGCTTTTCCAGATTCTTGCTCACAACCAGCCGGATGGGGGCGGTTTTACTGAAGGCGCGAATGTTCTTGAGCGTATCCTCCAGCATGGAGAGGCGGGTTACCAGGGGAAGAAGCTGCTTGGGGTGGCGGGAGTTGCTGTAGGGCCAAAAGCGCTCCCCTTTTCCTCCGGCCATGACAACGGCGTGAATCATCGCGATAACTCCCTAAAAGCCCAAAATTTATACGAATTTAGGGTTGATGACCTTCAGAATACCTCCGGAATTTTTTTTCAGGCGTTCTATTCTGAGATTCTCAGGCAGAAATCTCGGTTCGAGGGTATTATGAATTGTCGCTTTTTGGCAAACGCCTCGAAATATGTTTCGGGAAGATGGGGTGATTTAGGGCCATGCTATCTCGTCATTCGACAGAACCCGAACATGTCGATCTCCATATGCATTCCACGCTTTCGGACGGAGGGCTCCCGGTTCGAGATCTGATCGATTATTGCGTCGCCCAGGGTCTTACCGCCATCGCCATCACCGACCACGACAACATCGATTCCTATGAAGAGGGCCGTGAATACGCCGAGGAAATGGGGATAGAATACATCCCCGGGGTGGAAGTCAGCTCTTCCTGGGAGGGCCGCGACATCCACGTCCTGGGCTATCTCTATGAGCCGACCCATCTGCGCCTGAACAAGACCCTGATTTCTTTGAGAGAAGGACGCCGCCATCGCGCCCGGGAAATCGTCCGGAGACTGAAGGGGCATGGCATCGAGCTCAACTACGAGAAACTCGAGCAGCGCACCCATGGCGGCAGCATCGGCCGGGCTCATATTGCCGCCGCTCTGGTTGAAGAAGAGTACGTTCCCACCTTCCAGGACGCTTTTACCCGCTACCTCGGAAACGGCATGGAAATCATGACCGATCTGGAGTGCGAGAAGCTTACCCCCCAGGAAGCCATTCAACTCATTCTGGAGGCCGGCGGCATTCCGGTCATGGCGCATCCAGGCAAGACCAACTGCGACGACTTGATCCCGTCCCTGGTGGAATATGGGCTCAAAGGCGTGGAAGTCTACTGCCACGGGCATGCGCCGGCCAACTTTCGGAAGTACAAGGACATGGCCAAACACTACGGTCTTTTGAGTTGCGGAGGCGCCGACTTCCACATCCGCCGGGAGGACGATCGCTATTCTCCGGGGAGCCTCCGCATCCCGTATGACGTTTTGGGCAAACTCAAGGATGTCAAAGAAGGCGCTTGCGCTTAAAAATCATCGATTATCGAATAAATTCGTCATATTTGAGCATTTCTTAATGGGTTGAAGCCTCGAGGTTTTGGGGCTAACGTTCAGGTGCACCAATTTTGTACCCTGTCGGACCTGCTCTTCGCTCTATGGACGATATACAACCTAAAGCCATAACCTTGGCCACCCGTAAAATTTCGGCGCTGGAAAGCCTGTTCGCCCGAATTTTTCGCATCGTCGCGGGCAAGGAATACCTGATTAGCATTCATTGGAGTGCCCACCGCCGGTCGTATTCAAGGCCCTTGCGCCCCTCCCTGATTAAACTCGTGCTCGGCACCGCAGCCTTTCTTGTGCTGGGTTTGGCCTGTCTTTCCTTTGAGATTGGAAAATGGGCAGTGGACGAAGCCAGGTACCATTTGGCTTTGACCTACCATCACCGTTATATCGGGGACTTGGAGGGAGTCCAAACAACGTTTGGTTCCGTGGAAACCTCCTTGGACACGGTCTTCAATCAGGAACGGAAGATGCAGGCTCTGTACGGGATCAATTACCCGGGATCCGGATACTCCTCTTTCGGCGTGGGCGGCCGGAGCTATCCCGACGCTGACGATTCTGCCCTGCCCAGCGGTTTGTACGAAACCCTGTTCCAGACGATGCTCAAGAGCCATCAGCTTCGCGGGAAGATGGAATTCACCCTGAAAAATCTTCAGCAAATTTCGGAGTTCGTGAACTACCGCACCAACCTGTGGGATCACACCCCTTCGGTGGCTCCCGCGCAGGGCGAATGGACCAGCCCTTTTGGGTTCCGTGTTAATCCGGTCACCGGGCAATACATCTTGCATTCTGGTCTGGATATCGCCAGCAGCCGCTGGACTCCCATTTACGCTTCGGCTGACGGTGTCGTGCTCTCATCCGAGCCGAGTGACGATTATGGGAACCTCATCGTGTTGGATCATGGCAACGGCTTTCATACCAAATACGCTCATCTAGAACGCAGCTTAGTGGAAAAGGGGCAGTTGGTGAAGCGCTATGCGCTCATTGGATACATGGGAAGCACGGGCCGTGCTACTGGAGTGCATGTGCATTATGAAGTTGTCCGCGATGGGACGCCTCAGAATCCTGAAGGATATATCCTGCCTTCTGGCATCATTGTAGACTAGTGTCGAAGTTATTGAACGGGTTTTAGGCTCAGCGAACCGATCTTCTTTAGGAAGGTCGACCTCTAGTTAAGGATGGACTGACTTTACCTACGCATTCCACATGGCCTTGTCTAAATGGCGTTTTTCTGACAATTAGCCGAGTTAGTAGCTCTAAAGACTGCCTAGCGCAGTCTTTAGAGCTAAATATTTCCAACGCTTTCCTAAAGTGTCAGGCCAAATAAACCTTTGGCACAGTTCAGATCGAGCCTAGTCAAGTATGGCAAAGTTGGCTCAAAAAATGGCGGGGTTTTAATATGAGCGAAGAAAAAAAAGTGCCTAGAATTGTTTTGCTTGAAGATGTTCCTGCGTTGAAAGACGAGTTCGGCCCTCATAAAAGAGTCGCAGATGCTATTAGTTACCTGATAAAATCCAATGAGCCCGGTGGGAAAGTGGTTGGCCTAGAAGGAAGCTGGGGTTCTGGTAAGTCTACAGTAGTTGGGTTTGTTCGAGAACACCTAGATAATGACGATCGCTATCGTGTGATAAATTTCGATGCATGGGCACACCAAGGAGATCCACTTCGCCGCACATACCTTGAAACTGTAATAGAGAAGTTGTGGGAAGAAAAACCTTGGATAAGCAAGCAGACCGCTGAAGGAACTATTGAGGCGATTTCAAATCGACATAAACAAACAACAACAAAAATTAATTCAAAACCAACTGGCTTTGGAATTTGGTTCGCAGCCTCTCTACTGCTAGTTCCAATGGGGACCACATGGCTGTCAAATGCTTTAAAAGTTTCGGTTCGTGGCATCTGGATTGGCTCCTTCCTTTCCCTGGCCCCCGTCTTCGTTATAGCGTTCCAGTTATTTCGCGTCGTTAGATCAAAAAAGGATAAACGTCATCCACCAGCTGATTGGTCTTTTTTGCTTAATAAAACTACCGAAACGACGGAAACCGAAACTGTAGAAACACCAAATCCCACTTCTATTGAATTTGAGCGTTATTTCAATGCGATAGTAAACGAGGCTCTATTAAATCATCCACAGCGTCGTTTGCTGCTTATTCTAGATAATATTGATCGCGTAGATTCAAATACGGCACTATCAATATGGTCTACTCTGCAAACATTTTTACAAGAACGCGGAAGTCATGAGAAATGGTTTCAACAAGTTTGGATCCTTGTCCCTTATGATCCGAGGGGGCTTCAAAAAATTTGGAGCACGCCAGGTAGCTTGGACCTTCCCGGAAGGTCATCATCTGATTCGTTCATCGACAAAAGCTTTCAGATCCGCTTTCAAGTTTCGCCTCCTTTACTTTCGGATTGGAAGGCATACCTTAGAGCTATAATCGATAAAGCCTTACCAGATCATAGTTCAGAAGACAAATACTCGATTTATCAAGCCTATGAACAATGGCTAAATGATTCTGGGTATGAATCTCCTACGCCGAGGGAATTAAAGTTATGCGTTAATCAAGTTGGCGCAATTTTGCGGCAATGGGGTGACAAATTCCCCACCGGCCATGTTACCTACTATGTGTTGCAATGTCGGAATGTCGAGCCCGTAATCAAAAGGCTGCGTTCACGCGAATTGCCTACAGTCAATGCAACCAAACAATTCGGAGAAAAACTTTTAGAGAGCCTTGCAGGATTGGCGTTCAATGTCCCTCCAGAAAAAGGGATCGAACTTCTTTTGTCTGAACCTATCTACCAGAACCTAGTAGGCGGTTTTCCCGAAAAGCTGTTAAAGCAGGAAAAAGAATATCCCGACGGCTTTTGGGCAGTTTTTGCAAACATTGTATCAATACGTATTCCGCATGTAGATGCTGCCACTCTATCAAGTGCTTCAAGGTGTTTGGCGGAAAGTAATCTTTTAAAGAATACGGAAAGATCGGAAGCTGGAGCCATACGATTGGGGTTTAGTCAGGCGGCCAAATTCATTCCAATTTGGGCGCCAATGGATAAAACGCTAATGCAAGGTGTGATATCGCTGTGTCAAATTCAGGATGACATTGACTTTTCAACTATTATAGGAAAAGCTATCATCGAATCAGTGGTTCCTCCAAAATTTCGAGGAGTCTTAGAGGATGCTGCTGACATCACCCAAACGTTTATTCTTTTTATTAAGGCATTAAAAAAGCTGTCGCATGATACTGCAATTCCAACTCCGGTTGTTCTTCCAGTTAGCGCTAATGGTTGGCTAAGTGCATGTGATTTATTATCGCAAAAAAATGAAGACACGTCGTTGTGGAGTTGTTTTCAGCCCCTAGCTTCCCCAGAGTCTCTTACAGAGGCTGTTTTGGCTGCAGTGAATGCCGGTGGGTTTGACGACAAATATTATCGAGCCATTCTGGTCACCCTTCAATCATCGGTTAAGCTTTCTTGGGACCAAATCATTGTGGGCGTGGAGCATAGACTCGGCGCTACTGTTACTGGCGCCGGAAGAAGTAGTGAAGTCCTAGCCCTCTTAAACGCTTTATATGCTTTAAGGAAGGCTGGCAATCTTAATGCTACTGCTTCTCTAAAAAGACTTGTTAGTGAAGGACATATATACCATCATTTCCAACACGCTGGCTCAGTCCCCGATTGCCGGGCACTTTGTTTATTAACGCAGATCCAAGAGTCGCCTGGCCTCGAAGTGCCTCGTTCGATTGGGCAGTCGATAGCTGGACATACGGCTCTCTTACAGGCCATTGGTTCTTCAGATTTGGGTCTTGCTTCCAATATTGTTAGACGTCTGAGCGAAGAAAATCGCTTACAATATTTGCTTGAATTTTCTCGTAATCGTGGAAGAATTGAACCGATTATAGCGACCTGCTTAAAGCTTGTCGCTGATGGAAATTCTCCTAATGAGCTTTTTACGGGAGGAGTTCTACTTGAGCGATGGAAAGAAATCAAGGATGCTCTCGGCGATTCAGGTAACACATCTGGGTTTAACGCACTCTTAGCAAAGCTTTCAGAAAGGCGAGAATTATTTGGCGAGATCCAAGATTCAAACGGAAACTTTCTCACCAAGGACGCCGAATTGTACTGCCGGATTGTAGTTAATAGCCGAATACAGGACCCTCAATTTTTGAATTGGTGTCGGAGAGGTTTAGAGGCTATGTCGGAAGAGGAATGGTACCACGATCTTACAACAGATTCCACAAATTTGTGGTTGACTCTTAGATTGGCCGACCATGAGGTTGTTGCCAAGTTGACCACACCATTTTCAGATGCGCTTGCCAGACATTCGCAGTTGCTTATAGAGGGGAAAAATCTACCGTACCCTGAATTGCTCGCGCAGTGGGGTAATGTTTTTTCCCTAATCAAGCCCGACGTATCTAAAGCGTTATTGGGTCGAATTTTATCTACTTGTATTGAAGCTGAGGGCCAGATACAAAAGCCAATATTTGAAGTATATGGTGATCAGCTTACCAATGCGCAAGTTCTCACAGCCAACGACCATACGATATCAGGACTTTTTTCTCCGATTTTGAGGCTCCGTAACCTAGAGGGACTAAATTGGCTTAGTTCCGTAACTCACACAATTCCGAATATTCTTGACCTAGCATCCGGGACTGATAATCCGGGCGAATTTAAAATCCGATTACAAGACTGTATAACAACAGCACGAGAGGACGGAGAGGCTCAGACCTTGATTGATACCATTGCCCAGAACCTTGGAGTAGGGCAAAAGAAAGTCGAACCGAATTCGGAAGAATCAGGCATGGTATCTACTTGAAACTGTAACTCTCATAAATGGGAAAGGTTTCTCTTTGTTCCCAGGTGGGTCTTAAAAATTGTGGAGTTTAGATCCAAGTTTTATCTCACTTATGTTGCTTCGTTCCCGTCCCTGTACATACTCAAGCCATTATTTATTCCGAGAATTCCACCATAAGCATGGTACATCATAGTGTAGCGGGTGCGACGCTCCTTTTTAAAGGCATCTAAGTAGATCGCCAACCCATAAACGTAAAACGCGCTACTTGCGTTTCTCAAAGATTCGGTTTGGTCTGGCGTCAACAATGCATGGAAAACGTTTTTGGTGTTAATGATTCCCGGGCCCATTATCGAAACAGAGACATTCTCATCCGTAACATCAATGGGAGTAAGGGGGGCCAGAAGTGGGTATTCTCGAAACTCGGTGCGGGTGTAATGTTTCACGTCAAAAGCGGGAGTTTTCCCTGCATTAACGATTTGAATGGGAACAAATATGGTGCCGTTAGGATATTTGACTTCTGCTCCGCTCGCTTTAAAGTCTACTCCGGGCTCAATAATAGGATTCACAATATTGAAGACGGAAGCCATTTGGCAAACGACATATGCCCTAAGTTCTTGTTGGGAAAAGTCCCTTGTGGCTTCCTCGTGTTTCCTGATTTTATCATCAGAGGTCACCGCTCTTTCCTCAATCTCTCCCATTTTTTCAAATGTTTTTCTTATGAAGACGGCCTGTCTTCCAAAAATAATGGCTTGTGCTATTAGAACCAAAAGGGTAAAGAACAGGATTAGGCTTTCGACCGGAGGATTTTCCATAGAAAAAATTCCTTCAATTAAAAGTTCGGAATTATTTAGTTAACAAACACATGAATTTAAAGAGATTTTGCAAGGTTAGGCGGACATTTGATTCTGCTTAGCCGTCTCGAATAATTGCAAGACTCTTTGATGATTTGGCAGCTTCCTTAGAGCATTCTCGTAGTCGATAAAATTTTGCCTGCTTATTTTCAGAGAATTTTTCCCATCGAGAATGTCATCAACTAGGACGGGATTGTTAACAATCCTCACCCATTTGCAGTGTCTCTCTAATTCAGGAATAACCTCCATTTCGATGTAGGCCAGTTTATCATCGCGTCCTATAATAGTGAGTTCAACCAACTGCTTAAAAGAGAAAAGGACCTGCGATGTCTGGTCGCAAAGTTTCTCTCTGGCTAGATCAATATTTTGGTTGTCAATAGTTGGCGGTGAACCAGGTGGGTATTGCGATCTTCATTTGACCTTGGGAGGACTTGAGAATTTCGGAAAATTGTTTGCGAATAGTGCTTTTATCACAGGAGAATAACTCGGCAATTTCCGTAATGGTGGCCCCAAGTTTCGCCATTTCGGCCTGTTGTTCCGTTACCTGTATTTTGGAGCGCGCCATACCCTACCTTTCTGGGGTAGGAAATATCCTATCTGGCAGAGGTTGGAAAACCTTTCCCTTAAAGTTTTTAAGTACCCTACGCAGTCTGCCCAGACCGTCCGGGTGAACGGGAAGTGCGTACACAGTGTATACCCAGATCGTACCCAACGAGGACGTACCAAGCTGTACTGAGGTGTAGAAACGGAGAAGCGGGAATCCCGCGCCCTCGTCAAGAAATGCCTTTTCCCTTCGGAATCAGCACTTTTGAGAGGTTGCGGTGGTGGGTACTGAAGGGATTGAACCTTCGACCCGCTGATTAAGAGTCAGCTGCTCTACCAACTGAGCTAAGCACCCACGGGATGGGTAAATATACTCCTTAGAAACAGGATTTCAACGAAGGAAAGATGAACACTTTCCTTCGTTGAGGAAGCCTCAGACGGCTTTTACTTCTGACTGGAATCCTTGCTTCGCATGTGTCCCGTCACAAAAAGGTTTGTTCGCGCTGAGGCCGCAGCGGCACAGGAACACCGGCTTTCCCGAAGGCAAGTTGAATGTCGCCTCTGCCGTGTCGCAAACCTGAAAATCGCCTTCGATCTTGATGGGCCCGTTCTTAAGAATGGTCGCTTTCACTGCCATGATTTGCTCCTTTCAAAGAGTTTTAAAACCACACGATTATTATACGTTGCAACAAATAATTTGTCAATCGAAATTAAAAGTGCACATAGGCGGCCACGGAAAGGGGCATGGAACCGGGTCCCACGGCATAGCGGTTGGGGCTGTCGAAATCGGAGAGTGCGGCGTCGACCATGCCATCCAACACCCCATAGACATAGAGGAGAGCCATGGCCCAATAATATTCGTTCCTGTTTTTTCGGTAATCGACAAGGTCCGGGTCCAGTTCATTCTCCTCACTCAAATTTCCTTCACTAATCGCGTTATTCTCGGTTGTGTTTAAAGCTTCTACGACGTTCTGACGGGACCATGCGGAGAGGGCGCTGGCTCCGAGCGCCATCCAGAGCATGCCGAATTTTCCATAGTTTCCGGTATAGAGCTGACCGCCCCCCGGAAAGGCCAGTCCATACCACATGGCGCGCTTCACGGAATACTCGTGGTGCGTCGTGTCCTGGCTTCGATGCGCGATTTCCAAGGCGTCGGTTATGCCATAGAAATGCAAGCCGATGGCCCAGGCCAATTCCGAATTGGCGAGATCCGCCTGTTCGATGCGTTTCAAACCGTTGACCCGGGCCAACTCCACCCAGCCCTGGAAATTGGATTGAGGGACGCCGCTCCGCTGCCTGAATTCGGCATTCGCGGAATCCAGATAGGTTCGCGTTTCACGGTCATACTGCGGCACAGTCACGAAGTAGTTGGTAAGGGAAAGGCCAATAAGGGTGGCCTCCAACCCCAGCAGAAACCCGCCGCGCACCGGATGGCCGCTATAAAATTGTCCGCCGCCAGGAATCACCACCGACAAGGCGACGGCCTTGAACGTTGAAACCGAACTGTCCGAGCTTCCCCAGTCGTTTACGGGAAGACTGTCGATTGCGGAGATTCCGGATTTGGGGCGGGGATCGGCCCCAAGCGCGGTGAGAGCGGGGAAGAGAAGCGCACAGAGGAAAAGACACCGAAACATCCGGGTCGAAAGATACGATTCTTGCCCTATATTTCGCTTAGTTATGCGCATCGGTCTTCTCAACATCGGCGACGAACTTCTGCTTGGAAAGACGCTCAACACCAATGCCTTCGATTTGGCCGGGTGGCTCGGCGAACTCGGGCATGAGTTGGTGTTCACTTTGGCGATTGAAGACAGGGAGGACGTCATCGCGGGAGTGTTGCGCGATGTGATGGCCGGTGTGGCCGGCATCGGCGCCTTGCCCCGCTGTGAAAAACTCCTGCTCACGGGAGGCTTGGGACCCACGCGGGACGATCTCACGCGCGGAGCCGTGGCCGGATTCCTGGACGTCCCGCTGGAATACAACTCCGAAGCGGAAGGCTGGCTGGCCGAGCGGCTTGGGGTGAAGCCGGAAGCCATTTCCGAAAGTCAGCGGCAACAGCTGTATGTTCCCCGCGGCACGCTTCCTTTGCGCAACCCTGCCGGGAGCGCCTGCGGTTTTTCTTTTGAGCTCAACGGTGTCAGTCTCTTTGCTTTTCCCGGTGTCCCTTCGGAATTCCGGGCGATGTTCGATCTTCACTGCCGGCCGTCCTGGCAGCGCGGGGATGCGGTGTTGATGCGCAAACGGATCTTCACCTTCGGTTTGGCCGAGAGTCGTCAGCGTGAATTGCTGCGAGGTTTTGCGACACCGGAGCCGTTCCGGTTTTCTTCTTTGCCTTCGGAATCCGGCGTGGCGATTGCCCTGGAAGCCTTCGTGGCAAATGCCGAAGTGGAAACCCAAAAAGTTCTTCTTGAGTCTGCATGGAAGGAACTGCTGTCCTTGCTGCCCGCGGAATCCATTGTGGACCTTGGCGGAGCCACGCTGCCTCAAACCGTCTTTCATTTGCTCCGCGAGAGAGATGCGACGGTGTCCGTGGCGGAATCCTGCACCGCGGGCGCCGTGGGATATTTGCTGACCGAAATTCCCGGGAGTTCGCAAACTTTTAAGCAGGGATATCTCACCTATGCCAACGAAGCAAAGACCTTGCTTCTCGGCGTAAAAGAGGATCTGCTCAAGTCGCGGGGAGCCGTGTCCGAAGCGGTGGCATTGGCCATGGCTAATGGCTGCCGTGAAGCGGCAAACACGGATTATGCTGTGGCGATTACCGGCATCGCGGGCCCGGAAGGTGGCACCCCAGAAAAGCCCGTGGGTTTGGTGTACATTGCTGTTTGTTCGCAAAAAGGAGCGGAAGTGCGCCGGTTTCAGTTCCGGGGAGACCGTAAATCCATCCGTTGGTCAAGCGCTTATGCGGCCTTGAACCAGCTTAGATTGTTTATCATCAATGACTTACGAAAAGTTTAAAAACTACTCAAAAAAGCATTGCACACTTGAGCAGCATTTGTTAAAATAAGCTCATCACCTTAGACACTAAAAGGAGTGCCGCCATGAGCGCGAAGAAAACGTCCCCCGTAACCGAAGAAAGTGCCAACAAAAAACGCGCGGTGGAAACCGCCGTGGCCCAGATTGAAAAGGCCCACGGAAAAGGTTCCATCATGACGCTGGGATCCCAGGATATCCTGGACGTCCCCGTTGTGAGCACCGGCTGCATCCAGCTCGACATGGCGCTCGGAGTGGGCGGATTGCCCCGCGGGCGCATCATCGAGATATACGGCCCCGAGTCCTCCGGTAAAACCACCCTGGCGCTGCACGCCATTGCGGAGGCCCAGAAAGTCGGCGGCATCGCCGCCTTCATCGACGCGGAGCACGCCTTCGACGCGCTTTATGCCCGCCGTCTGGGAGTGGACGTCGACAACCTGCTGGTGTCGCAGCCCGATACGGGCGAACAGGCGCTGGACATCTGCGAGACCTTGGTGCGGAGCGGAGCGGTGGACATCATCGTGGTGGATTCCGTGGCCGCGCTGGTGCCGCAGGCCGAGATCAACGGAGAGATGGGGGATTCCCACATGGGCCTGCAGGCCCGCTTGATGTCGCAGGCCCTGCGCAAGCTTACGGGCATCGTGAGCCGTTCGCAGTGCAGCCTTATCTTCATCAACCAGCTGCGCATGAAAATAGGTGTAATGTTCGGAAATCCCGAGACCACCACGGGCGGCAACGCGCTCAAGTTCTACGCGTCGGTGCGCCTCGACATCCGCAAGGTGGCTTCGCTCAAGGAAGGCGAGGAAGTCGTCGGAAACCGCACGCGCGTCAAGGTGGTGAAGAACAAACTCGCCGCCCCTTTCAAGCAATGCGAGTTCGACATTCTCTACGGCACGGGCATTTCCAGGGAAGGCAGTCTGCTTGACCTGGCCACGGATCTTGAGATTGTGCAGAAGTCGGGAACCTGGTTCTCCTACGGCAAGGAGCGGATCGGCCAAGGCCGCGAGCGCGCGCGCGATTACCTCAAGGAAAATAAAGTACTGTCGGCGGAAATTGAAGCCAAGGTTCGGCAGACTTTGCAAAGCGGACGCGATGAAGTCAAAGCCCACGCAAGTTCCGCGGCCGAAGAGGACTGGAACAATATCCGGATCCCGGAAGAGGTTTAGAATCAATGGTTTGGGGCTTATTCTAATTCCAGGGAATGACGCATTGAGATGATTTAAGGGGACTTTTTTGTCCCCTTTTTTCTGGATGTGATATTCAAGGCGATATTCAAAGCGTTATCGGATACCTTATGTTACAACTCTTTTTAAAGGGCTAGCCTATATTTCGGGTTAGGGAATCTTCAATTCTACAAAGGAGGAGAGTGTATGAAGACAAGAATCCTGAATACAAAAACTTGGGTTGTTGCTTCATTGATGTGCGCCGGTGTTTCCGGCATTTCACTCGCGCAAGAGAATTATTCCACGTGGGCGCATTTTCGCGATATCTCGGTGAACACGACGGCGGAGGATGGCGCCGCCACCTCGGGCATCGTCACCCAGTTTCCGCTGCTCGTCCGGTTGACTCCGGCGGATGCGAACGTCTTCACGGGAGCTGAAGCTGGAGGGGCCGACATCCGGTTCACCAAGGCGAATCACGTCACGCGCCTTCCTTATCAGCACGAGCGCTGGGACGCGGTGAACAAGGTAGCGGAGTTTTGGGTGCTGGTGGACACCATAGCGCCCAACGCGGACAACCGGATTCGCATGTATTGGGGCAAGAGCGGCGCGGCCGACAGCTCGAACGGTGCGGAGGTCTTCGACACGACCAATGGATTTGTGGGCGTTTGGCACTTGGGAGATTCCACGCTGAACAACCCGCGTCCTGACGCGGTACCCGGCGGTCCGAAGGCGGTACTTCAAAATTTCGACAGCACGAACGCTTATCCCGTATTGCCTTACACTCCCGTGCAGGGGGCTATTGGCCTGGCGGACTCTTTGGCGGGCGGAACGGAATCGGCCTTCCAGGGAAGCAAGCCTTACATCGATGTGGGCCGCACCAATTATGCCGGGTTTTCGGATTTCGCCACGAATGGTTTCACTTATTCAGTGTGGGCCTGGGACAACGGTCCCGTGGCCTACGAGCGCTATCTTGAGG